>Ga0209603_1005720_pt1 | contig 9938 bp, 15 predicted proteins | sample COGITO_mtgs_1206_FD_184812 | JGI IMG/M metagenome (GOLD analysis project Ga0209603, IMG submission 184812) | Pelagic marine microbial communities from North Sea - COGITO_mtgs_120607 (SPAdes) (version 2) | ecosystem: Environmental > Aquatic > Marine > Epipelagic ... | reverse complement strand
AAAATCGATTCGTAAAGTTCCAATTTTTGGAAGCAATACAATATCACCTTTTTTGCAAGATCTAACAGTAATAAGTTTTGAAGGATCTAATTCAGATTGACGGCCAGGACCTACATCTATAACTTCTCCCATTTCAGGTTTTTCTTTACCCATATCGGGTATTACGATTGAACCGTACGTCTGTTCACCTTCATCGATAGGCTTTACTAGAATACGGTCATTAGTTGGTCTAATTGTTTTTGACATATATAACTTTATTTATTATTAATATAAGATAATTTATTAGAAGAGCAAACCTCAGAGCAGGTTTATTTAGCTAATTTTCAAAGTTTTTGGCTCTGATCCTTTAGCAAAAGGAATAACAATTTGTAGAAGTCCGTTTTTAAACTCAGCTGTTGCTTTGCTTAAATTAAACTTACTATCAATTTTCCAACCTAAATTAAAAGATCTTTTAGCGATACCTCTATGGATAAATTCGCCTAAATCTTCTTCTTTTGGTTTGTCGTAATTAACTCTGATTATATTACCCTCTGTGAGAATTTCGATATCTTCTTTTGCGATTCCGGTACAAGCTATGTCTAGTCCTAGACCGTTATCTCTTTCGTAAATATCTACTGGGTGGGGTAATTTGGATTCTGCAAGAGGTCTAAATGCTCCTGCGTCTTGGAAGAAATTCCTAACTAAAATGTCGAACGGATTACGTTCATAAATCAATGTATTCATATCATTAAAATTTGTGAGTGCCTAAGCTACTCGGGTTATTAAAAAAATTATCGCTCTGAGGTCGATCTTCTTTATTATAAATAGGCATTAATGTCCTTCTGCCCAATTATTAGCTATCTCAGGAGGTGCTTTCAAAGTTACTCCAGGTAACTTAGTAGTATTCTCCATTATCTCTTGTACGTAAGGAGCAAACATTTCAGCATCCTTTTCATCTACGTTTATAATCAACTGGTCATGTACTTGTGCTTGACATAGAGCATCTATACCTAACTCTTTAGCCTTTAAATTAATCTTTAATGCAGCTCTGTTAACTACCGCTGCTGCTAATGACTGTAACTGAAAGTTAAGACAGTTATTAAGTCCGTTACGGTAATCTCTATATGCCTGAGTAACTTGATCTCTAGGAGAAATAGTCTTAACTATCTCACCGTTCTTCTTCACATATTTAGGAGGTACTTGAGTCTCTAACTCTTTTCTAAATCTCCAATCCATCATACGATCTTGAAATTTATTATATAAGTTCTGCACTTTAGGTAAGTGACGCACACGTCCTACATAGTTCTGAATCTTACCGTAAGCTTAGATCGTTCTCTCCATTCCTTTAGTTGAGGAAAGCCATCTAGATAACCTTTAATTAATCCTTCAGCTACTTTCTGATCTACTCCTAAAGTCATTTTAAGAGCATATGCTTCCATACCGTATGCAATACCTAATGAGTATGCCTTAGCTTTATTACGTTTAACAGGGTCAAGTTTCTTTAGATAGTTATCAGCTTTCTTATCTGCTGATACTCCTTCTAGCTTTTCGGTCTGTATAGCAACAGTAGAATAAAAGTCCCAACCTTTATTAAAGATCTCTTGAAGTTTTTTATCACCGGTTACTGAGGCAAAGCAGTGAGGTTCTAAGGATTCGTAATCGGCATCAATAACCTTTCTGGTATTTCCGGCAATCAAAAAACGTCTAACAATATTAACGTATTTCATAATCACAGGAGCATCTTCTCCTTCTTCTAGGGGCTTAGGTAACTGTTGAGCATCAGACCCGTATCGTCCAGATACAGTACCGTTTTGCTTAAAGTAGAAGTAGTACCTTCCATCTTCCTGACGGTCTCTAAACCTGTCTACGTAAGTAGATTTAATCTTAAGTAACTTATTATAGATACGTAAGTTCTCAGCCCAAGAGTAGGTTTTAGACAATTCTTCTACCATAGACATATCAAACTTATCTCTACCAGACTTAGTATTAGCTCCTGACACTTTAGGTTTTATTCCCATATAACCGAAGACGATTTCACCCAGATGCTTTTTAGATTGTATATTGATATAATCTCCATCGTTTGACTCTTTCCAGAGGTTCATAGAGATTCTAGCTTTTTCTACATCGTCAATAAGGGTCTGGTCTCCGGTTAATAGGAATTGCTTGACAGCAGAATCATCTAGTTCGTTAATATACTTAGCAGTAAGAGAATACTTACCAGTTTTTTCAGATTTAGGTAAAGGTAAAGAGTACCTTTGAACTAATCTTTGAGCCCAGTTACCTTTATGAGATACTGGGAATTGAGTCATTGATGTAGCAACTACCCATTCTTTTACTTCAGGAATAGCTAATAATGACTTCATTACTATCTCCTTATTAGTCTTTTGATCTTCTACTATCTCAGAATGAACTTTATTGATAAGATCTACATCTAAATCTACTCCGTAAGCTTCCATAGGAACAGTCACCTCACGGTAGATAGGCATTACCTCATCTTCGAAGAAGAATTTCTCAAGGCCTTCATCTCTAAGCTTATCCAAATATAAATTACAAATACGAAGGGTGAGATCAGTATCAGCAGAAGCATATTTGCTAAGAATATCCAAATCTGCTTTATAAATCTCAAAACTTTCTTTAGTAACGGAACCACCATTTTTCTTAATACTTTCTTTTAATATAACTTGCTCTTCGTTAGCAGCTTTTTCAACATCAAGTCCTAACGCCTCTTGGTTCATAATAGCAATAGATTTCAGTCCAAAAGGGTTACCAAAACCAAATGCACCTTCTTCGTACACCGTATGTACTAGAAGTCCTGTATCCACCCAAACATCGGGTAGTAAGTTAACTCCAAAATAATTCTTTATAAACTGTACGTCAAACGAAGCATTATGAAATACTAATTTTTTTCCTATTAAGCTTTTGAGTAAGTTTTTAGATATAACCTCAGTAGAAGTACCGTCTATAGATTGTAAATCTAAAGTACCTTCTGTAAAGTTCCATACTAGAGTAGGTAAGTAAAACCCTATACCTTCGTCTCCTGATATAGACCATCCAATAATTTTATCTTTACGGGGATTAAGCCCAGTCGTTTCAGTATCGACTGCTATAATTTCTGACTCATTAATATGTTCAAACATTAATTTTAACGTCTCTGAGTCTTGGACGGTATAATACTTCTTTTCTAACTGCATATATAACCTTTTATTTCTATAAATATAAGAAGAATAAAACAGAAATCCAACTACAATTTAAGAATATTTTCGTAATCTTTTTTTGTAAAAGTAAAGTTAAATTCTTTCTCAACCCCATTAAGTATAGATTGTTTAGTAATGATATTACCTTTAAAAAACTTCCATACTGTAGAGAGTTTAGTCTGTTCTATTAAGCTTTCTAGTTCAGTACAGGTATTTTCAAATAAAATAATATCGCCTTCTTCTATCTCTACTTCAACATTATTTTTTTCAGCATACTTTACTAACCCTATATAATCTCCAGCTTCGTATTTTTCTTTTATCTCAAAAAATTCGTCTGTATTTCCGCCTTTATCTGGATGAGTAACTGAAGAAAGGTTTCTGTAAAGTTTTTTAAGCTTTGAATTTTTTACTCTCTTAGTTTTTTTATCTGGTTTATTAAATACTAGTTCTCCTGTTTCTGTATTTTGCCAGGCTACGATCTTCTTTTCAAGATAAAATTTAGCTATCTCTGTATTCCATAGCTTATTATATTCTTCAATTTGTAATTCTACTTCTTTTAACTCCAGTTGAAGATATTCGTATTTATAAGCGTACTTTTTAAGAGATACTTGCATTACTTATTTACATCCCCTCACCGTATAAGTCGTAGACAAAAGGCTGTTCTTCTGGTATTTCAATTTCCTGGGTTGTAATAGCGTATAGCTTTCCATCTAAAGGGTCAAGTTGATAAGAACCTTTAAATTTAGTCTTACGCATATATTGAGTAAGAGCCATAACTAAACCTTCTATAGTATTCCCCCGATCAATTACTAATTCCCAATTGTCTCCAGGTGGCTGTCTTGTAGCTATTAGTACCTTTTCTTCTTGTATTTCTATTTCCATTATACTATACCTTTACTTAAAATGAGAGGAGATTCGTCTTTGTTAGTTTGGACTGTAAAGAAAGAATCATGTTCTATAATAATTAGTGACTTATCACCATATAGTCTTTTGTAATTTTCTCTAACGTATTTTTCAACTTGTTGCATTACTGTCTTAATGTTTTACGAATTATGTATTCAGGGTTAGTAAAAAATTCTGGAATCAAATAATTATGTGTTGCTCTGATAGGGTTTATATCTAATCCTCCTCTACGAGTATATAAACAAGATACCATTAACTTCTCTGGTTGAAATCTTTCTGTAAGGTGAGAAAATATCATCTCACAAATCTCTTCATGAAAGTGACTTACAGTTCTATGACTTACTATATATTTAGCTAATGAACTTGCAGCAGGTAATTTTTTACCTGACATATAAATAAATACGTCTCCCCAGTCAGGCTGGTTAGTAACTCTACAATTTGATCTAAGAAGATTAGATCTTAATTTAATTTCATTAGAATCTCTATCAGTATCATCTACAGTCAGCTGTGAAGCATCCGATTTAAATGCAGTAAAATCTATTTCATCTAAATTAGTAATATCAGCAATATCTTCATAATCATCAGAGAAGGATAGAGGTTCAGTTTCAAACTCAGAGGAATAGAAACTAACAGTAGTATTAGTATCTAGTAATTCGTCTAAATCTCTCTTTACTCTAGCTTCAATTCCAGAAATACAATCAGCAGCAGTAGACCCAATCTGTGTCATATTGAATGAATTCAAATATAACTTTATTGATTTAGATTCTACATGATTCTCACTATCTGATGGACATACGATTTTAAGCATTCCTGCTACTGGTTGACCTTTAGTAGTGATAGCAGATACTTCATAGGCATTCCATACATCCACACCTGCAAACTCTTTTCCAGTTAATCCATAACCTTCTCGGTTTAAATTACGAGGAATTTTTACTAACAAATCAGCATTATACTGATCTGAGTATCCATCTCCTCCTACTTTGCCTAGATGTTTAGATGCGATTTCTACTACTTCTTGATAATTTTTTACTTCACTCATATTATGTATTTAAAATATAAAGGCCGTAGCCTATTAAAAGGTTAATATTCAATGCTACTATATTCCATTGCTTTGCTATCCATACTTGAGGTATAGTCAATAAAGCTCCAATAACATAGGTATAAGCCCCTATATTATCATATTTTAACAAATAAGGTGACATCATAATAAATGCTGATCCCATATACCCTGCTCTGTTAGCTATTCTTTCTACAGGTGAAAGTCTTCGTTCTTTAACTAACGCTCTGAGAAATACTCTCCACCATCTGGTTTCGCATTTAATACATGTTTTTTTACTTTCATGTTTAAATTTGATATCTCTCTTCTCCTCATGACAGACATTACATACTCTCATCTAATATACTCTAATATCTGATTAACTCTTTGCATAGGAGAACCAGTTACAGTTAAATAAGGTCTTCGTACTCCTTCTAAAAAATCTTGAAAAGTACTATCTATTTTCTTTCTCCAATCTTCATTAACGCTTCTTACTCCATCATCTACAGAATCAAACTCTATAGGAAAGTAAATATAATGAGTATATTCACTCTTTACTCTATTCCAAGTATCTTCTATATACCTTAAAACCTTAGGGTCTATATTTTCCATAAAATGAGAATAGACTACTAAGTCCATATAACATCTATCTAGAATGAGATTATAAGGTTTGAGTAAAGCTTCTAAATGAAAACTACTAATAGCCAGTTGAGTTTCAGAAGTACCAGCTTCATTTATAGGAAAGCCATATTCAGCTACACTACGAGTAGATTCGTTAACAAACTCATACTTAGGAAATTTATTCTTAAGTAACTCAAATACAGTAGTCTTTCCAGTACTACTTGCTCCAACTAATGCTATTCTTTTTATCATAAAACCTGTTTAAGTAGATTAGACCACATATACAATGATCTATCTCTTAATATACGAAATAAACCATCAAGATCCAACTGCATAGCGTTAAAATATTCTTCCATAATAACCTTACCTTCGTCTACTCCTGCTGTAACTCTATGTATAACTGCACCTGCTACTTCATGTCCAAGTTTATGAGCTTTTACTTGAGGGTCTTTACCTTTAAGTTCCGGATATTTAGTGATGAGTCCAGGATGACCGTTAAAGATTAAATACTTATCACATATAACTGGAGGCATTATTCTTAGCCATCCATGTAATGTTATAACAGCATTATCTTGTAATACAGCATCTAAATCACTTATAGTAGGTTTATTAGGTACTTCAGTATACCCATATTCTACTATTCTAGGATCTATAGTTCTAAGATGATCTGGTCTTTGATTAGTAATAATAAGATCAGGCCATCTCCCAATACTTTCAGATAGATCTGCTATCTCAGCTCCAGTTTGACTGAAGAATGTTATCCATTTGTTAGCCATCTAAACTTTTCTATATTACCTGTTACTTTATCTATATCAATCTCTTCGATAGGAAAGTCGATTAGTTCATGAAGTTTTTGTGACTCTTTAGACCATAACCCTTCTCTTTCGTACTCTATACCTTTTAGTCCATGGACCACTGGATTACTAGTATCCAGACTATAAATAAAATTGTAATCAGCATGTTTGTAAAAACTAAATTCTTGAGGAAGTCCACAACCAAGCAAATGGTGAGGTTTATCTTTATTAATAATACCGTCTCTAACTAAATCTCCAAGTAGCTTAACACGTCCTAGCATCCAACTAACATACTTGTTAGGATGAGGACAAGACTCTATGTAATACGAATAATCGAATGATATAGCAATCATATCTACGTTAGCTATTTGGTCCATAGCTCTATAACAATCTTTTATTTCACTATAAGTCTTCCCTTGAACTACTCCTATAGTTTTACCAGGTAAATGAGAATAATTTTTAAACCAATTTGCAGCTTGTTGCATTGTCTTTTCTGCATTCTCTAAAGCATCTGGGATTATATACCAAGATGGTTTTAGTCTCTCTACCCATATTGCAAATCTGTCTGCTTCAAAAGCTTCTTCTAATTCAAATATAGAATTATCTAAAATAACTTCTCTACCTTTTTTAACTGCTGCTTCAAAAGTATCTCTATAGCGACTATTTTGCTCTAATAAATGTACTAAAGCGTAATCATAGTCAGTTAGTCTTTGAACTTCATCAAAGATATCTAGTGGTGCCTCATGCGCTATTTTTATAGACATATTTTATAAATCTAAATTACCTAATTCTTCAAAACCCTGTCCTAATTCTTTCATAGCAGAATTAAATTCTAATCTTAATTTTTTTAAATCTTTAGAAGTTTGTTTGTATTCTTTGCTGCTTTCAAAAGCTTCTAGTACTGCTTTTTCTGCTATTTCAAACGGTACGTAAACTTTACCGCCAAACTCTGCTTCATGTTCTTTTAAATTAATCATATACCTGTATGTTGTTGTGGTTTTGTTCTAGCAATATCATCACCTGTAAAGAACTGATCTAAATCCGGTCTAAAATAGTTAATACTCTTCATTACTTTTCTATCTCTAGTACGGTAGACAATATACCGTCCTTCCTCAAGTTTCTCAAAATGACAGGCCTCACCTTGTTCCTCAGCTCTTTTGCTGACGGTCTGTATGGCTTCTTCTTCAGTAGTACAAGCTTTTGACATATTACTTGCTTGTACTTCCTGATATGCTGGCCATACCTTATCTTTAAGGCCATGTAACATAGTCCCGTTCCCAAGGGAAACATAAGTAATGTCGCACAAAGCGTCCAGAACTTCCACAATGTCGCCTCGTTCGCAAGCTTCTCTATATTCTTCGAGTTCTTCGAGGATAAAGTCATAAACGAATTTCCATTCTTTTTCAGATGGGATTGTCGGTTCATAGTTGTTAGGTTTGTTAAACGTTTTGTTAAATGTTTCTACTTCAGATACAAATGGAATAGTTTTGTTCATGATCTTTACAGAAGGTGCTTCTATTGCTTTCATTTCACTTTCTGAAAATAATTTTAATTGTTTGCTTTTCATAATACTAATGTTTGCATATTGATGCTAATTCTATATTCTTATAAAACTCTGCTTTAGCAGAATCTTCGTTTAAAAATGCTCCAGTTAATTTAGCTGTTTGCATTGAAGCTCCTCCATGCTTAACTCCTCTACAGGAAACACAAGCATGAGTTGCATTTACTTGAACTGCTACTCCTAAGTTACCTTCACATATCTTATCCACTGCATTATGTATTGCTACAGTCAATTGCTCTTGAATAGCTCCTCTTCTACCGAATTGTTCTACTATTCTATTTAGTTTAGATAGTCCTACTACCTTACCTACTTCTGATGCTATGTAAGCAATACTTACTGTACCTCTAATAGCTTGATGGTGGTGGGAACACATAGACGTTACTGGTATATTACTCTCTTGGACTATACCGTTATAACCGTCTGATGGAAATGCTGTAATACGATCTAATGGAGCATATCTTCCTGCCCATAAGTCATTTACGTATGCTTTAGCTACTCTCATTGGAGTATCAGCAGAGTTAGGGTCATCTGCATAATCACAACCTAATGCAGTTAGAAAATTACCATATGCTTCAGCAGCATTAAAGATAATAATTTTCTTCTCTTCTTCAGTTAACCTTGCTTCAGGTCCTTCTGTCTCTTGTTTCTTTGCTAATTGACTAGAAATACCGTTAGCGAATCCGGCTCTTACTAATTCTGTTCCTTCTATAAACTTTTTAGGCATATTTATTTTGTTTTATTGAGGTTCTACGACTCATTACTATAATATAAGAACTTATTTTGTATCTACCAAATAATCTTGCATTGGAATACTATCTAACTTTTCCCAAGGAAATACTAACCACCTATCATCATTAATCAAGGTACCTTTTAGATAAGGAACTGTTTTTGTACCGACTCTAAGACAAAGGGCAGCAGTTATAAAATTTAATTCTTCTGCTACTGCCATTGTTACTCCAGTGTCTGAAATATCATCTACTACTAACGTTTTGCTTCTCAACTCCTTTGGTAGAGCCTTTGCTGAAGAGTAGCTAATATATTTTATACCAAATGCATGAGACATCATGACTGCTGGGACTAAACCGCCTCTAGGTATACCAGATACAAATTCTAAGTCCATACCTTCTAGTTTATCACCAATAGTATTAATTTGATCGTCTACCCATTTCCAACTTAAATATAACTTATTTTTTTCCATTATAACAATTCTAATATTTTACTTACTGTATTATCATTTACTTCAATTTCATGATAAGTCTGATTATGCTCATCTAACTTAGCTTTACATAACTCATCTATCTCAATAGACTGCTTAAGATCTTGAAATCTCTCTGCTTCATTGATCTCAGTATTAGACCTCTTAAGTAGTATATTTAGGTTGTCATACGTGTTATGTAAATCTACTACCATGTTATGAAACGATTGTCCATAGTTCTCCGCTGGGTATCCTTTAGTATAGTAGCTATGATAGATAGTAGAAAATAATACGGGAGAGTCTATTATAATATAGTCAACCTTATTGTAACACTCTGCTATACCTCTATGCTGATTGGCAAATACATATAACTGATCTTGTATAGCTGGATAGTTTTTATCCCATGCTAGCTTTTTAGGAAACTCATAAGGATTATTACAGCTTATGTGTTTTCTCTTTAACTCGTAAGTTAATCCTGCTGCAATACCGCTCTTTCCTATTCCAGGACCTCCGAATAGATTAACTAACTTACTCATTGTGTAAATATACTATATAAGTAACCGAAAATACCTACTACATTAAGTATAGATAGATTATACGATTTAGTTCTTTGAGTTTGAATTGTTAGTAATGCTAATCCAATAACAGATAGTAT
>Ga0209603_1005717_pt1 | contig 9940 bp, 16 predicted proteins | sample COGITO_mtgs_1206_FD_184812 | JGI IMG/M metagenome (GOLD analysis project Ga0209603, IMG submission 184812) | Pelagic marine microbial communities from North Sea - COGITO_mtgs_120607 (SPAdes) (version 2) | ecosystem: Environmental > Aquatic > Marine > Epipelagic ... | reverse complement strand
TCTAATTAGAGCGGATCTAATTAGAGCGGATCTAAGCGAAGCCGATCTATTTAGAGCGAATCTAAGCGGAGTGAATCTAATCGGAGCGGATCTAAGCAGATCGGATCTAAGCGAAGCGAATCTAAGCGGAGCGAATCTAATCGGAGCGGATCTAAGCAGATCGGATCTAAGCGAAGCGAATCTAAGCGAAGCGAATCTAAGCGAAGCGAATCTAAGCGGAGTGGATCTAAGCGGAGCGAAATTTGGATCTGGATCTGGAGATGGAGATGGAGATGGGGATGGATCTGGATCTGGTAATTAATTTTAAAAAAAAGGTATAATGGGGAGTATAAATAAAGTATTTATTTTAGGAAGAATCGGAAACGAAGTTGAGAAAAAAGTTACTCAAGGCGGGGCTAGTATTGTAAACTTAAGTGTCGCTACAAGTGAAAAATACAAAGACAAGCAAGGTGAAAAGCAGGAAAAAACAACATGGCACAAAGTCGTTCTTTGGAATAATTTAGCTGATTTGGTGGAAAACTTTTTCAAGAAAGGGCAACAAATACACGTAGAAGGAAAGTTGGAAACTAAAGAGTGGACAGACGATCAAGGGAATAAAAGGGTTACTACGCAAATCATAGTTAAGGAGGTCACCTTTGTTGATGGGAAAGAAGACGGAGGTGGTAATCAATCTTATAGTAAACAAGTTAATAAGCCTGTTAATTCTGATACTAATAAAGCAATAAAAAATAATAATAGCGATTTAATAGAAGATGATATCCCGTTTTAGTAACTATTTTTTTATACCGTAACAATTTAGATAAAGGAAAGTATGACTACACTTTGGGTCGACGGGAAAACCGTTTATAAAATTGAAGAAATGACAAAATCAAAACTAGCTGAAGTTTTAGGATCTATATTCAAAGGAAGGTGTTTTAAAGAACATGGCAAGCAATATCTTTGCAGAAAACTAAAATCTATCGTCACTGATGAAAGTAAATTAACTTACGAGGATTATAAATAATTAATTTATGACTGTTAAAATAACAGAGGAGCAGAAAAAAGTTAATCGAGAACGACAAAGAAGGAAGGTGGAAAACCTTGCTTTCATGTCGGGGATGTCTAAGGCAGAAATATCTTTAGAAATAGGATATTTAAGTCCTAGCAATTTCTATAATTGCATTAATAATAGGGGATTCCCGAAAGGAAAAGAAATTATAATAGATAAATTAATAGAGATAGAGCATTTAAAATATCAATTGCATAGAGATGGAAAGAATGGGCGACCCAAAATATGAAGGTCAATTCTCCGACTATTTGTATAAGGAAATTGATAGGCAAAAAGCAATGGATAAGTGGGATTGGATTAAGGAAGCGATTGGCTGTAAGGTTGATAATATAATCCTTAAAGAAACTGTACGATCTATATGTAATATAGTTATATCTCAAGAAGAGAGGATTAATAAACTAGAAAACAGCTTGCCTATTAACAGTTAATTAGTTACGTTACCTTTAATGAAACTAAAACACCTGGAAAAAAACATGCCTAAGCCACCTAAATTTAAATCAGACTCAACTGTCACTCATAAGATTCTTAAAGGGACTAAAAAGAAAGTCGATAAGGTATTACATGAGTACGATAAAATCAAAGTCAAAGATAAAAGCGCGCGTCTTAAACTGACTGTCGTACGAGTAGACACTGAAGAAGAAGAGCACTTAGATGCCTAGACAAAAAGTCTGGATAGGTGTTGACCCTGGGCTGTCTAAAACAGCCCCTGGCGGCATATCTTGGATGAACGAAGACCGTTCAGATTACCAAGTTAATTATATGCCGATGAGTATTCACGGAATTGCTGATTTGATCAAAGATATACATTTAGAGCATGAAGTAATGTTCGGAACTATAGAAGATATTCATGCTACAGGTGGTCATAATATTACAGGACAAGTCAAGATGATGAGCTCAAAGCATTACTGTGAAGCTATATTTGCTACCCTTGGAATACCTTTCGGGTATGTAACCCCTGCTAAGTGGCAACCTGAAATATTAGGTACTGGGTACAAGACAATTACATATGAAGATAAAAAGAAGCAAAGGGCTGAAAGGAAAAAATGGCTTAAGAGCAAAAGCATAGAAACCGCACAAAGATTGTTTCCAAACGCTCCTATAAAGCTAAAGAAAGATGATGGTAAATCAGACTCTATTTTAATCGCTAAATATGGGAAAGAATTTTTATGAGTATAAAGGATAAAGATAATATTCCGAATAAATTAAAGCCTATTTCATTTTTCAAGAACGATTCATCCTCTAATTTTGATGAGTTTTTTAATGCCTAGGCCTAAACAACTCGAGGGTAAATCATCTAGCAGGAAGAAGGGAGTCACTGACGGGCACTATAAAGAAGCTAAAAGGCAAGCATTTGTCATATGGCTTCAAGACCCTGGTTTGTCTACTAGGAAACTATCTGACAGATTAAAGGATTTAGGGTTCGAAGTGCATTATGCCACGGTATCAAAGTGGATTAATGACGATGAATGGAACAGATGGTATACTAAAATGCTTGGTTCTTCATTTAAAGAACTTAGCATAGGCGTTGTAAAGCTTCATAAAAAAGCAATAGATTTTTGCAATAGGGCTTTAGATGGTGACTTAGATGAAGATGAATCAAAGCTAGCAGGTCCGAACACCAAGATAGTTTCTATGCTATTTGAACATGCTGGGTTGATAAGTAAGAAGCCATTCATGGAAATACACAATAATAGCCTTACTCAGATAAACAATAGCACTACTGTTACACCAGAACTTTTAGAAAGCATGAGTACAGAACAGGTAACTAACTATCTGACTCGTGGTGAACTGCCTGAGTCTAAAAAAGAAGATAGTGACGAAGACGAAATAATTATCCCTGAAGACGATATTATAAAAATAATTAGCAACTAAAATGTTTTTCAAGCAATCAGACTCTCTAAGAAGCGACCACCGCCACTGGGATATATTTGATATCAACAACGGGATTAATACTTTGAGTTTGATGAAATAGAAGCGATTAACGCTTTTGAAGGTGGAAACCCTATGTCAGTTTTGGATTTATTCCATAGGTTAATGGTCGTTACTCCTGAAACTAAAGGTTTTGCTTATAATCAGTTCAATATTATTGCTAAAATTGACAAAGTTACCCAAAAACCTAAAGGATTTGTTATTCGACCTAGACTTCATACTGAAAAAGTCGATATAGATAGAAAAACCACAAACAATAAGGAAAGCTACGTGTCTGTAGAGACTCTGAGTGCTACTAATATGATTGATTTTGTGGATATAATACTTCTGCCAAATCAAAAAAATGATAAGTTACAACAAATTCTGGATTCAGAGAACTAACGACTTCGGCTTAAATACAGAACCTCACCATCCGTCATACCACCACGATACAGATCAAATTCAATGTAGTCTTTGCGATTTATCTAAAGATTCGCTAAGAAGTTTATATAATCGGTTAAATCCAAACGCTACAATTAACGGCGAATACATAAAGATGGAAATAATGGAAAACGAATCTAATTTACCTGCTGTTAAGAAAGAAGAAACCTTCATTGATAAGACAAAGCAAAAGGTTTTATCTACTTCTGAAAAGCTAGGGTTAGCAATGACAAAAAGAAAAGAGCAGATGCTTGAGACTAAGAAAAGAGTTGAAGAGTCTATAGCTTTAAAACCTAAAGGTCTAGATGGTAAACAAGTGCTCTATATGCCAGAAGCTGGGTATACTAGAAGTTTATCTATAATAGAAGCACTTAGAAAGCTTGAAGAGCAAGTCAAAGGTCCATTAAACAAAAATTATTCTGTTATTTCTGGGACTGGAAACTCTGCTCTCATAGCTGTTTGCTTGGCTAACGGCATGTCTGCTACAGAGATAAAGGAAATGTGGTTAGATAAATGGATTAACGCTTATAAGGTAAGTTTAAAAGACAGATTGATAAGATCTTTAACTGTCAAGAAGGTTTATGGTTTTAGGGTTAAAAAAGCACGTGAGATACTAGAGGGTATTTTTAGCTACGGCGATAAAGAAAAAAAGCTAATGACTTTTGATGATCTAGAAGAGGAAGTGCAACTGCCTGCAGCTTTTGGAAGGTTTAAAGAAACCGAAATGTACTCGAAAGGTAATACCCCAAAAGAAACAATTGTCAACGCTTTAATCGACACAGTTATTGACCCTAACCATTTTGACGCCAAAGAAACTGTAGAAGGCAAGGGGACTCCTCTTGTTATTGATGATTTCGAATTTAATATTCTTTTGAATAATTCAGCAGTTTTATTGACTAAGGTAGAAGCCCCATCAGTTCATTCTGATTATGGCAGCTTGAATAATGCAGGGTCTTCAACTTTAAATAAGCCTATCAACGACTTTAATAACTTCAATAATAAGACTAACTTAGACGTTTTCGCTAAGAACTTCTCCCCAAAAAGAATCAAGATAGTAGCAAAAGAAATTCCAGGTTTTATACCAAAGAATAGTACAGACAAAGATGCAATAGAATTAGCCATCGAAGCTGGTAAAACACCTAAAATAATAAGGTATTAATGAAAGCTAGAAATTCTATAAAAAAAGAGTTTGATTTAAGCTACTCAGAAAAAGTCAGCCCGTTCTATAAGTCTTACGAAAACAAAATACAAATGTTGTATGTTAAGTTTAAAGATTTCTTATATTACGGAGCAAAGAAGATTGTAGTAACACTAAGTTTGTTTGCTGTTTTCTCTTGGTTTAACATTCACAATACTAATTTTATACAGGGGATAGCATCTCTAATATCTGGAGACTTGGCAGGCATATCTTTGATTTTTGATTATAAAAGCAACGTTGGTACTTTGAAAGAGGCTTGGCAGGTAGGTGTTGGAGTTGATTATTCTTGGCTTGATTATAAAAAAGAAACAGGAAAAGACTTACATGGTAAATTTACTTACGTTGGTAAGAAAGCTTCAGTCATGAAGGATGTTGTCTTGATCGGGGATTTCACTGAAGATTGTAGTTCTGTTTGTGAAGATGTAGCAACTGCAGTGACAAGAGAAGAATCTAATGAGTTTTGTGAAGAAACTTATGGAGCAAGGCTTTTAAATAAAAGTGAGTACGAAAGAATTATAGGTTCAATAAATCCAGTAGTTGATCCAAAGCTAAATAAAAGACCTAAAACACCAGAATGGACAAGTAACTTGAACCCAAATGATGGTGACGATTATTATGTTTACTTTAAGTCAAGTAAAAAGCCTGAGTCTTTTATAAATGAGTCTTACAATAAAGAAGGCATATATTTAGATGAAGATGCCGATTACAATATAAATATTGGTTTCAGGTGTATAATAGAGCTTCCTTACTAATATGATTAATCTACTGAGAAGGTTTCAGGTATGGTCGAATAATAAATTTCAGAATTTCATTAATACTAGGAATGCTATTTTAGTTGTAATGATTAACTCCGCAATAATAGCTTCATATCAAGAAAATTGTATAGATACTGTAATTGACCTTAGATCTATAGGACAAATTATTTTTAACAGCTTGATACTTGTAGCCGCTATCGATGTAAGAGTAATTAATTTTCTTAAATTATTTGCCGCTGGTGCTGTAACGCATATGGTGACAGCTGAAAGCATTGGCCTTTACATGAGATATATTGGCGGTCTTGGTACTAGATGCAGGTTGCCCTTGTATGTAGAAGGTAATTTTAACGCTTTTGTGGCGGTTTCTATAACAATAGGAGTTTACTATTGGATATTTTCTTCTAATAATGAAGACATTGAAAATGTAGATGATTATAATTTCCCCAAATAAATATGATTGAATATATCTTTAAGACCTGGGTTTTCGTTTGGGTTAAAGAAAACTACCAGTTAATCAGCTCTTGTATTGTAGCTATTGTGTTTATGATTTTCATAGGACAGAAGATCCTAGGGAAGGACACTTTTGATAAGGAAGAAAGGCTAAACCCTCAAGAAAAGATAAAGGTTTATTTCGCTTTGTTTTGCGGCGTAATCACATCTGGTGTAATGGCCGCTTTATTAATATCTTACTTCAATTAATCTAATCACACTCGTCATTAGATTTTAATACCTTACATTTAAACTTCTGGTACGTGCTCATCTTCTTTTCCGGTTTCGAGTCGGAGGAAGAACATGAGACAAAAAAAAAGCACGATATACTAGCTATTATAATTCCAAATATTTTAAACATATTAACCTATTAAGTAATTAATTATATAGTCCATGAGATCCATCGGGGTTGTACCAGTTAGGTACTTATTCCAAAAGTAGAATAGAACTGTAAAAATAATAAATATTTTTACCATTTTTATTAACAGCCTAATCATTAAAACCCTATTCCAGCATTAAGCCCGTAAGAGCTAGCACCTAAGTTATTTGTGCCGCTTATGCCTTGTATAGTAGTAGTTGCGACTCCAAGAAAAGTATTCTCATCCCCAAAAATATACATCGCTGAAAATTGAACAACTTCAGTTGAACCTTCTTCTGTGAAATTATATCTCTCATCTTCGGCCCCATTAGAAGACACCTTAGATCTGCCAATTCCAGCACCCGCTCTTACGACAAAATCATTAAGAATATAATACCTTAAATTCAACATTGCTAATAAGTGATCCTGCTTCATTGATGAATCCCCACTCAAGCCTTTAAAGAATAACTCTGTTTTCTGGGCTTTAAACGACACATAAGGATTGAAAGCATACTCATAAGCAATCGATCTGTTAGAAGTATCAGCAGACTTGTAGAAGCCTTCTTGATGAGGCGCTGAATAAACTTCGTAAGCATAATATAGGAAGTGTTGTTTGTAGTCAGCGTATCCTTGATTCTTGGATTTATCGCCAGCGGAAATCTTTCTCAAGAAACCACCGTCTCCACCAGTTCTCGCATAAGGAGGCCCATTCCCTGTTCCAGGATTATTATTAATAGTGACGTTTGTACCTTCGTTATTATTAACTACCTTACAGTCTTTACCAAACCTACCTAAGTAGCAACCAGCGTAAACTTGTGAAGATAAAACCGCTAATACAAAAAAGATTGACAGAGCTCTCATTTTATAAACCTATTAATATTAATTTTCCTTGATTTAGAGTTCTTCTTAAACTCTCTTACATAAAAAAGATATTCAACGCCAAACTTTTCTTTGATATTAGAACATATCTCTCTTATGCCTTCTATACCGCATTTATTTCCAATTAGATGGTTAATGTGAGCTTCGCCATCTATTATGTTGAATAAGCAAATATATTTATCTTTATTTAATAAAAAAGTCCCGTACTTATTGTGTTTAGTAAGTAGATAGTCAACCCCCTTTTTTTCTGCCCCAGTTTTCTCTTTAAAATAACTATAAACCTTATTCTTTAGATTTTTTGAGTTAGAAAGAAGATTGCTTTTTATCTTCATCCTCTTACCCCTAGCATTTGAGCTTCAGGTTGGGTTCTATTCGTTCGGCTGCTTGTATCTATTATAGGTGACCTTACATCTGAACCTAAAGGTGTAACGGGTTTTGAATTTGAGTCTAACTTATCCATGGTCGCTTTATGCATTATATAGTTAGAAAGACCAGACAAGAAATTATCTATATCTTCTTTTAGCGCAGGAACTTTTGTTGCCAGACCGGCTAATTTATTTAAACTTTTACTTTCAAAATTAGGTGTTTTATATTTTTTTATTTTTAACCCAAGATCACCAGTTCTTACTTTTATATTCCCCATATCAATACCGTCAGCCAGTATCTCTACAAACTTGGGAGAAGATATAAGTCTTGACGTCAGGTAATTACCTGTAGCTGAAGAAGCAGCTTGTAATGGCTTTGTAACCACTTTATTTAAAAAGTCCATGTATGAGCTTATTTGCGCTGTGCCAGAAGAGTTAGTGTTTAACATATTCTCATCTGCTAATTTAGCCAAATCACTAAGTCTATCTAGGTTATTAGTAAGGTCTGGTTTATCCCCAAACAAAACTTTTTTTGCTTCTTTGGACATTGAAGAAAAATCTTTATTCCATTGCTTTAAAGAGAAAAACATATCCCCCTTTCCTCCCTTCCCCATTTGATCTATTATAGTAACTCTCATTTCATTCCAAGCAGTTGGGTCTACATCTTTAATAACCCTCCTTAAACTTTCTATTCTTGTACCACCTTCTTTTACTTCCTGCGTCGCTATGTTTATGAATTTTTCGGGGGTAACCCCATTTTTAATCAGTTTTTGAAACCCTGATTCAATTAATTCAGAATCCGTTTTCCATTGCTTATCAATTTGTTTTTTCTTAGCTAAAAGCTCTGGAGATAATTTTTCTATTTCTTTGTTTAATTTTTTAGAAACCGCATCTCTGAATCTACCTAAATTCGTACCTACACTGTCCACCTTTCCTCCTAGTGAAGTAAACCTATCAGAGTATGCCCCCCTTGCAGCTTTTTCCATATCCATTAAGTCGTATATATCCACCCCTTTATTTTTCTTGGGCACCGATATTAACTCATTAATTATATTTTTAACTTGTTCCCCAGGCATTTCTAAATTCATTATTGCAGAAGAAAACTTATCCTGGTCAACCCCTGCTTCGCTAGAAATATACTCAACCATTTTCTTCTTTCTTAGGTAATCAGAAGCTTTCATGAATGAAGAATTATTTTTCAGCATAGTACCCTCAAATATATTTTCCCCCCCTTCAATTTTACTTAAAGATTCTGCCAAGTCAGAGACTAATATCTTACTTTTAGCTTCTTGAAGTTTTGCGAATGATTTTGCAGATGACCTATCTTTAACAATACGATTATACGACTTATCAAATTCACTTCTTAGATTTTTTTGTCTAGTTTGCCTTTTATCAAAAACGGCTTCACTTAAAGATTTTATTTTTGTCCCGACTTCCTGCTTAGTTAAAGGAACACCATCTTTAAAAGATTTAGGTAGTTTAAAAGCTGCTAGCCCCGTCTTCATTCTTGCTTTTTCTACCTCACCCAACAAAGTCCCCCCGAAAGGTTTTTTCATTGTAGATTCAATTATCCCTCTAAGGTCTTTATTTTGCGCAAGTATTTCTATGGCTTGTGGGTATTCTACCCCGTTTTTCGCCATAATACTTATTATTTCTTTTGCTGATTTTTCTCCTACGCCATTCCTGAACTGTACCGCAGAGTTTGAGATCCTAAATCTATTACCGTCTGACATAAGCCCAAACTTAGACATGATATCTATGGTTTTATCCACTATTTTCCCTGGTAAAGAAGAAGCTTTTTTTGAAATAGAAACTGCCGCTTCTGGGATAAAAGATAGCGCCTTCCCTATAATAGGGCCTCCATAACGGTCTAAAGCGAATTCATTACCTACATCAATTAATTGGTTTAAAACTCCCCTCTTGTCTTCAACCCCAAGAGACCTCATGGTACTATCGTAAAAAGTAGTCCCCGCCAAAGAAGTCAACGCTGCCCCGGCTGGTGAAACTACTGCTGCAAATGGTCCTGTGGATAGACCCCCAATCGCACCAGGATAAGCTGATAAAGCTCCTATTACAGGTCTTAAGCTTTCAGCTAAACCGGAAGATAAATCAGATACTATTCCACCTTGGTCTTTGAGTGGGACCATCTCTCCGGTTTCTCCATCTGGTACATATATTACAGGGACTAACTCTTCACCTTTACCACTTTTTATATTCCTTATTTCAGCTTTTGGGATTACATTCTTTACGTTTAAAAAATTACTAACCGGATCTTGGCTTATACTGTTTGATATCCCCCATATTGTCTTAGCTTTGATTATATCAAAATAAGATGTTGGGGGTGGGGTACTTATAGCACCTGCTTGCTGATCCTGTATTTGAATTTGAGGCTCCTCTAAAAAAGAAAGGCTTTTATTTTGCTCTGGAGTTTGCGGTTCATCTAAAAAAGAAAGGTCTGTAATAGGCATTTATTGTTTATAGTAATCTTTTAATTTTCTT
>Ga0209603_1005713_pt1 | contig 9944 bp, 7 predicted proteins | sample COGITO_mtgs_1206_FD_184812 | JGI IMG/M metagenome (GOLD analysis project Ga0209603, IMG submission 184812) | Pelagic marine microbial communities from North Sea - COGITO_mtgs_120607 (SPAdes) (version 2) | ecosystem: Environmental > Aquatic > Marine > Epipelagic ... | reverse complement strand
ACAACTATTTTGACGTTGTTACCGTTGCCTTTGGTGTGCGTAATTTTGAAAATCTCGAAAAAGGGCTAAGCGAACTTTTTCGCGTGCTTCGTCCACAAGGACAATTAATCATCCTAGAGACCTCAGTGCCCACTAAATTCCCTTTTAAGCAGGGCTATCATCTCTACAGTGGATTTATCGTTCCTTTGGTAGGAAGGATTTTTAGTCGAGACCAACTGGCCTATCAATATTTGTCTGATTCTGCTGCCGCTTTCCCCTATGGTGATGTCTTCAACAATATTTTACGAAAAATTGGGTTTATAGAGGTGAAGGATAACCCACAAACCTTAGGGGTTGCCTCAATTTACTGTGCTACAAAGCCCTAAAAAAACAATATTTCTATACCTTACACTGTTCCTTTTTGGGATACAGTCTACCAATGCACAATATTATAGAATCAAAGAGCGGGTGAAACACCTCCAAAACTTTGACCAAAAAACATTACATTACGGCTATTATTTCGGGTTCAACAATTCTGGATTTGATATAAAATATGTCGACAATTACAGTGTGCCACGGTCACGCTATTTCCCTTTAAATAGGCGCGGACAAGGATTACCTGATATTGAATTAGTGAAAAACACAGGCTTTAACGTAGGTCTTGTGGGTGACCTTCGGGTGAACAAATACTTTAATCTACGCATCGAACCTGGATTGTATTACACCCAGCGAGATTTGATTTATCCCGCTGAAACACCCCGTTTATTATCGGACAATGATTTTATTCGCGAGGTGAAATCAACCTACATACATGTTCCTTTACTAGTTAAATTTTCTGGAGAACGCATTAACAACTGGAAACCCTATTTGGTTGGAGGAGTATCTACCTCATTCAACCTTTCAAGCAACAGTAAAAACAACGATGACAATTTCAACAATGTCTTTCGTGTAGAATCGCAAACATTTAATTATGAAGTTGGTTTAGGGATTGATTTTTACTTAGTTTACTTCAAATTCTCCCCTTCTATTCGAGGGATTTTCTCCTTTCAAAATGAATTGATTTCTGACAATCCTGCTAACGGAGTCAGTCCATGGACATCAAACATCACTAACCTGTCTAGTCAGGCAATTGTGATCAATCTAACCTTTGAGTAGTTATTGACAAAATTCTCCAAGAGTTAATGCGCCCGCAATGGCAACATTTAAGCTCTCTGGCCCCTGTTTAACTTTTCGAGGAATGGTCACTCTACAGGTCACCAAAGCTTCTATCGCTGGAGAAATTCCGTGGGATTCACTCCCCAATACCAACATTGCATTTTCAGGAAAAGATGTTTCATAGATTGATTCTCCTTCCAAAAATGTACCATAAATAGGTAAATCACTTTGTGACAAAAAAATATTCAAGTCGGTATAATGGCAATAAACTCTTGCCAAAGATCCCATGGTTGCCTGAACAACTTTGGGGTTGTAACAATCTACCGTGTCTTCTGAACAAAGTATATGTTCAATACCAAACCAATCACACAAACGAATGATAGTTCCAAAATTTCCAGGGTCTGCGATAGCATCTAACACCAAAACCCTTCCCTTAGTGGGAAGGCTTGGTTCAGAGGGAATGGAAAAAAGGCCAAGCATTGGAGAGGCATTTTTCAATAAAGTCATACGTTCCATATCTTTCTGCCCGACCAAAGTGACCTGATCAAGGTCTGACTCCTGTGTGGCGTATAATGCACTTGGCGCTAGGCCAGATTCAATAAGCGCTTCCACTGTTTTTGTTCCTTCAGCAACAAATTGACCCAATTCTTTCCGGTTTTTTTTCAATCTTAAAGAACTGATTGACTTAAGCTCCTTTTTCGTAATCATAAATGATGTATTTTTGCTCAAAAGCGTTCCTACCTTGAATTTGGCACACACAAAAATAGCGATTCTTCTTTTGATCTGCATAATCTTGCAAGGGTGTAATAGCGTAAAACAATTGCCAAGTGATCAGCTACTTATCACCAAAGAAATCATTGAGAAGAATGGAAAGACAATTTCTAAGGACCCGGTCAGTCTACTTTCTTTAACTCCCGTCAATAAAAAAATTCTAGGGATTCCCCTTCGACTCCACCTTTACAATCTTAGTAAAGACAATCCAGCGGAGCCCTTTGATCTATGGTTAAACAAAAGACCTAAGCGCAGAGAGCGTCTACCTAACTGGCTTTCAACAAAACAAGTGAATCAACTGCGGAATTACAAACTGAATTTAAACACTTGGTTACGCAAAACTGGGGAAGCACCTTCAACCATTGATTCAACAAAAATTGCTTTAACCAATTCGCTATTTGAGCAATACTACAACAACCTTGGTTACTTCAACGCACAATCTACAGCAAAAACTGATTCGCTTGGGGGTAAAAAAGCCTCCATTCATTATACCATAGAAACTGGAGAAGCCTTTATCCTTGATTCTATTTCGCATGTTGCTGGATCAAAAGACATCGACTCACTATACAAGGCTCATTTAAACAATAGCTTTCTCAAGCAAGGAAACCCTTTTGTGGTCGAGAAATTTGACGATGAACGGAGTCGACTAATTGATCTCTTCAAAAACAACGGAATCTACAACTTCCAGCAACGATCGATTCGATTTAAAGCCTTTAAAGACAGCCTCGGGATTGACACCAAAATATCTGTAACTGTTGAAATTAAGAATGCACAAAAAAGAGTTCAAGACACTCTTCAAGAAGTTCCCTATCGCATTCAAAAAATAAATTCAATTGCTGTTTATGTTGAAAACCCCGAACAATCTGTTTCAGTTTATACAGATTCTATTCGAGCAGGAAATATTCAATTATTTTCTGTTGGTAAGCTAAAATACAAACCTAGAGTTTTAACAGACGGCGTTAAAATACAACAAAACGCTCCGTATAGTTACCAAGACAGAACAGCTACTTACCGCTATTTCAACGAATTGCAAAACTTCAAATACCCTTCGATTGTCTACACGCCCTCTCAAAAAGATTCTACCCTTCTTAATGCGGCGGTTTACCTAAGCCCCAAAGAGCGTTTCTCTGTTGGGGCAGATTTCGATGTATCACATTCAAACATTCAAGATGTTGGAATATCGCTTGGTACTTCTCTAATTAGTAGAAATATTTTTAGAGGAGGAGAAATCTTAGAGGTTGGTATAAAAGGTACATTAGGTGCTTCTCGCGATGTATCTGAAGAAAAAAACAGTTTTTTCAATCTTTTTGAAATAGGTGGAAATATTCGTCTACGGGTTCCCAGGGTTCTTGCGCCTAAATGGTTCGAAAACTTCTTTTTCTCTGACAAAGAAGTAAAAACATCCTTAGCACTTGGGGTTTCATTACAAGAAAACATTGGATTGGATCGTCAAAACTTTACAGGAAATTTCGAGTTCAACTGGAAATCTTCTTCAATCTATTCGTTTAATTTTAAGCTTGCCGATATTGAATTTGTTGAAAACAAGGCAATTGAAAATTACTTTAACGTCTACCGAAATTCATATGATCGTCTCAACAGCATTGTAAAAACATTGCCCATTAACTCAATCTATTTGAATAAAGATGGAAACCTTGGGGTTCCCCTGAAAGCCAATGCATTTATTCGTGATGTGATTAACCAAGAAACCACGCTCGACCCATCTAATGAAAATTACACAAGAGTTTCAAATATAAATGAACGGAAAAATCGTTTGACAGCAAACAACTTTATTGTTGGATCTTCTTTTACTTTTTTAAAAAACAACCAGGAAAGTATTCTTGATGAAAACTTTTCTCAACTGCGCCTAAAAGTTGAAGTCGTTGGAAATGTATTTAATTCTATTCTTAGTATTACTGGAGCAGAAGTTGACAATGACGGAAACAGAATTATATTCAACTTAGCGCCTTCACAATATTTCAAATCTGAAGTTAATTACATTAAGCACTGGCAAGTGGGGCGAGAGCGCATTTTTGCTTTTCGAGCATTTACAGGAATCGCATTGCCCTATGGGAATTCAAATAGTATTCCGTTTACACGATCATACTACGGGGGTGGATCGAATGACAACAGAGCTTGGCAAGCCTATAAACTTGGTCCTGGGTCAAGCAGTGGTGTGAACGAATTTAACGAAGCAAACTTTAAAATCGCATTAAACCTCGAATATCGATACCCCATAATTGGTGCAATTAAAGGAGCCTTCTTTATCGATGCAGGAAACATTTGGAACATCAACAACAATGTGCCAGAAATAGACCAATCGCTAAAATCCATTAACGATTTAAATCAATTGGCCGTGGGAACAGGGTTTGGAATTCGCTATGATTTTGATTATTTCGTCTTTCGTTTAGACACCGCTTTTAAAACATTTGACCCCTCTCTTCCAAAGAGTGAACGCTGGGGTTCTCAAGTTGCATTTAAAAAAGCTGTCTTTAATGTGGGTATTAACTATCCCTTTTAACGTTTTTTCCTATTTTTGCCACGAACAAAATAAAATCATGAACACATCATTCCCTAAAGGTGTTGCCACTGGCCGCCAAGTACAAGAAATTTTTCAATTTGCTAAAGCAAATCAATTTGCTTTACCTGCAGTAAATGTTATTGGAAACAACACTGTTAACGCGGTTTTAGAAACAGCTGCTGAACTTAACAGCCCCGTAATTATTCAATTTTCAAATGGAGGCGCACAATTTAATGGCGGCAAAGGATTAAGCAATGAAAACCAGCAATCAGCAATCGCTGGAGCCGTTGCTGGAGCAAAACATATTCATGAATTGGCCGAACTCTACGGTGCGACTGTTATATTAAACACAGACCATTGTGCGAAAAACCTACTTCCATGGATTAATGGACTATTGGATGCAGGTGAAAAATTCTTTAAAGAAACAGGTAAGTCTCTTTATAGCTCGCACATGATTGATTTATCGGAAGAGCCCATTGAGGAAAACATTGCCCTTTGCAAAGAATACCTTACAAGAATGGCCAAAATGGAAATGACGCTAGAAATAGAATTGGGGATTACAGGTGGCGAAGAAGACGGTGTTGATAATAGCGATGTAGATGTCTCAAAACTATATACCCAACCAGAAGAAGTTGCTTTTGCCTACGAAGAATTGATGAAAGTAAGTGATCAATTTACCGTTGCTGCAGCCTTTGGAAACGTACATGGCGTATACAAGCCAGGAAATGTAAAGCTAACGCCAAAAATTCTTAAAAATTCTCAAGAATATATCTCTAAAAAATACAATGTACCTGTAAATACAGTAGACTTTGTTTTTCATGGAGGATCTGGATCAACAGTAGAAGAAATTCGTGAAGCCATTGGATATGGAGTTATTAAAATGAATATTGACACCGACCTTCAGTACGCTTTCACCGAAGGAATTCGTGACTATATGAACGATAAAATCGACTACCTGAAAACACAAATTGGAAACCCAGATGGTGCCGACCAACCCAACAAAAAGCATTATGATCCGCGCAAGTGGTTACGTATGGGTGAGGAAACTTTCAAACAAAGATTGGTCAAAGCATTTGAAGATTTGAACAATATAGATACATTAGCCTAAGTAAATAGCTAAATATGAGTTGGTTTAAACGAAGTGAAAAGGGTATTCAAACCCGAACGGAAGAGAAAAAGGATATTCCAAAAGGGCTCTGGTACAAGACCCCCACAGGCAAAATTGTAGAAACCCAAGAGCTCGCCGAAAATTTCTATGTCAGCCCAGAAGATGAATACCATGTTCGTATTGGCAGTAAAGAATATTTTGAAATCATCTTTGATGACAATCACTTTAAAGAAATCAATAGCGGCGTAGAGTCCAAAGATTTTTTAAAGTTTACTGATTCCAAGAAATACAGTGACCGTTTAAAAGAAGTCACCAAAAAAACTGGGCTTAAAGATGCTGTTAGAACAGCAGTAGGAAAGTCCAAAGGAAAAGAAATTGTGGTTGCCTGCATGGACTTTGGCTTTATTGGAGGATCAATGGGATCGGTAGTGGGTGAAAAAATTGCACGATCAATAGATTACGCAATCGAGAAAAACCTACCCGTGGTCATTATCTCAAAATCGGGAGGAGCTAGAATGATGGAGGGCGCATTTTCATTAATGCAGTTAGCCAAAACAAGCGCTAAACTAGCCAAGTTAGCAGAATCTAAACTTCCTTATATTTCTTTGTGTACTGACCCAACAACAGGGGGAACCACAGCCTCTTTTGCCATGTTGGGAGACATCAACATTGCAGAACCCGGAGCATTAATCGCTTTTGCCGGTCCGCGTGTGGTAAAAGACACTACAGGTAAAGATTTACCAGAAGGATTCCAAACAAGTGAATTTTTACTCGAAAAAGGCTTCTTAGACTTTATTACGCATCGTAAAAACCTGAAAGACAGAATTAACCTCTATGTAGATCTAATTCTCAATCATCCCATAAGAAAGTAAAGCCAAGCCTTTTTACTTAGATAAATTGGTGTATCTTTGCCATCGCTTTGATTAGCGAATACATAACAATCATTGAAATAATATTAGCATGTACTTAACTAAAGAAAAAAAAGAAGAGATTTTTGCTGAACACGGTTCTTCAAAAACCAACACAGGCTCTGCCGAAGGACAAATTGCTTTGTTCTCTCACCGCATTAACCACCTATCTGACCACTTGAAAAGTAACCGTAAAGATTACAACACGGAACGCTCTCTTGTTAAATTGGTAGGTAAGCGCAGAAGCTTATTGGATTATTTAAAAGCCAAAGACATTGCTCGTTACCGTGCAATTGTTGCTAAACTTGGTTTACGTAAATAAACTCTCTTTAATTTTATCGCACTATTAAAAAAGCTGAATCAACGCTTTTCATTGGGACCTACAAACGCAACACAACAACAATTAGGTTTTAATTAAAATGAAAAAAAATGATTCCAAAAGTTTTTAAAGAGGTTATAGACCTCGGCGATGGAAGAGAAATCTCTATTGAAACGGGCAAGCTAGCTAAGCAAGCTCACGGATCAGTTGTCGTGCAAATGGGTAAAGCCATGTTGCTTTGTACAGTTGTTTCAAACTACAAACAATCGGACGTAGACTTTTTACCATTGACGGTAGATTACCGCGAAAAATTTGCTGCAGCAGGACGCTATCCTGGTGGATTCTTCAAAAGAGAAGCGCGCCCAAGTGATGGTGAAGTATTAACGATGCGTTTAGTCGATCGAGTATTACGTCCATTATTCCCAAAAGATTATCACGCCGAAACACAAGTGATGATTCAATTGATGTCGCATGACGAAGATGTTATGCCTGATGCTTTAGCTGGTCTAGCCGCTTCAGCAGCCATTCAATTGAGTGACTTTCCATTCGAATGTGCTATTTCAGAAGCTCGTGTAGCTCGTGTAAATGGTGAATTCGTCATCAACCCTAGCCGTGCGAAATTAGCAGAATCTGACATCGACATGATGATTGGTGCTTCTGCCGATTCAGTCATGATGGTAGAAGGTGAAATGGATGAGATTTCTGAAGAAGAAATGGCCGATGCAATCAAATTTGCACACGAAGCCATTAAAGTTCAGGTAGCTGCTCAATTGCGTTTGGCCGAAGCATTCGGAAAGAAGCAAGTACGTGAGTACGAAACTGCCGAAGCGAACGAAGAATTAGAAAAACGCATTCATGACATGGCCTATTACAAATGTTATGCCATTGCGAAAAAAGGAACCTCAAAAGCAGAACGTGGAGCTGCCTTTGCTGAAGTAAAAGAAGAAGTGAAAGCTTCTTTCACTGAAGAAGAAATGGCTGAATTTGGTCATCTTGTTGGTGGATACTACAGAAAAGCAGAAAAAGAAGCGGTTCGTGAATTGACACTTGCAGAAGGCATTCGATTGGATGGACGAAAAACAGATGAAATTAGACCAATTTGGTGTGAGGTAGACTACCTACCTTCAACCCACGGATCTTCCATATTTACGCGTGGAGAAACACAAGCATTGGCTACAGTAACTTTAGGAACTTCTCGTGATTCAAACAAAATTGACATGCCTTCTTATGAAGGTGAAGAGAATTTTTACTTGCACTACAACTTCCCTCCTTTCTGTACAGGAGAAGCGCGCCCATTGAGAGGTACGTCTCGTCGTGAAGTTGGACATGGTAACCTTGCCCAACGTGGTTTAAAAGGTATGATCCCAGCAGACAACCCCTACACTGTTCGTGTAGTGTCTGAAGTTTTAGAATCTAATGGTTCTTCTTCAATGGCAACTGTATGTGCGGGAACAATGGCATTGATGGATGCAGGAGTTCAAATTACACGCCCAGTTTCTGGTATTGCCATGGGACTTATTTCTGACGGAAGCCGTTATGCTGTATTGTCTGACATCTTAGGAGATGAAGATCACTTAGGGGATATGGACTTTAAAGTAACCGGTACTTCTGAGGGTATTACAGCCTGTCAAATGGACATCAAAATCAAAGGATTATCCTATGAGATTCTTGTAAACGCCCTACAACAAGCCCGCGCAGGACGTTTGCATATTCTTGATAAGATCACAGAAACAATTGCCACTCCAGCAGAAGATGTGAAGCCACACTCCCCAAAAATGATTACTCGTGTAATTCCGAACGAATTTATAGGTGCATTGATAGGGCCAGGTGGAAAAGTGATTCAAGAACTTCAAAAAGAAACAGGTTGTACCATTGTTATCAATGAAGATCCTGAGACTGAAGAAGGAATTGTTGAAATTCTAGGAACTTCACCAGAAGGAATTGCTATGGTAGAAGCCAAAATTGATTCTATCACATTTAAGCCAATTGTTGGAAACAGCTATGAGGTTAAAGTGATTAAAATGCTTGACTTTGGTGCAGTGGTAGAATATCTTGATGCACCTGGAAACGAAGTCCTACTTCACGTTAGTGAATTGGCATGGGAACGCACAGAAAATGTTACTGATGTAGTAAACATGGGAGATGTTTTCGATGTAAAGTACTTTGGTCTAGACGCTAGAACGCGTAAAGAAAAAGTATCGCGTAAAGCATTATTGGAAAAACCGGAAGGCTATGTAGCTCGCCCACCAAGAGATGATAGTCGTGGTCGTGACAACAAGCGTCGTGACGACAGAAAACCAAGAAGTAGAGATTAATTTCTATTGCTTTTTGTAAGCGCAAAAACCTCTCCTCAAAAAGGAGAGGTTTTTTTATTATTTTAAATGTAACATTTTTACTTTTTGAACGTATAAAAAGGTACAATAAACGATTAGATGAGACAACTAAAAATTACCAAGCAGGTAACCAATCGCGAAACAGCTTCTTTAGACAAGTATTTACAAGAAATTGGAAAGGTAGATTTAATTACTGCCGAAGAAGAAGTTGAATTAGCTCAACGCATAAAAGCTGGAGACCAAATTGCCTTGGAAAAATTAACCAAAGCAAATTTACGATTTGTGGTTTCTGTGGCAAAACAATATCAAAACCAAGGATTAACCCTCCCCGATTTAATCAACGAAGGTAATTTAGGACTTATCAAAGCCGCAAAACGTTTTGACGAAACACGTGGATTTAAATTCATATCCTACGCAGTTTGGTGGATTCGCCAATCGATTTTACAAGCTTTGGCTGAACAATCTCGTATTGTTCGTTTACCACTAAACAAGATTGGTTCCATCAACAAGATCAATAAAACTTATGCTTTTCTTGAGCAAGCACATGAACGTGCTCCTTCAGCAGAAGAAATTGCAAAGGAATTGGATATGACAGTGAACGACGTAAAAGAATCCTTGAAGAATTCTGGACGTCACGTATCTATGGATGCTCCATTGGTAGAAGGAGAAGATTCTAACCTCTATGATGTATTGAATAGTGGAGAATCGCCAAATCCAGACCGTACACTTTTACATGAATCTTTAAAGACAGAAATTGAGCGTGCTTTAGAAACACTTACGCCTAGAGAAGCAGACGTTGTACGCCTGTATTTTGGTCTTGGCGATCAACACGCAATGACCCTAGAAGAGATTG
>Ga0209603_1005711_pt1 | contig 9946 bp, 9 predicted proteins | sample COGITO_mtgs_1206_FD_184812 | JGI IMG/M metagenome (GOLD analysis project Ga0209603, IMG submission 184812) | Pelagic marine microbial communities from North Sea - COGITO_mtgs_120607 (SPAdes) (version 2) | ecosystem: Environmental > Aquatic > Marine > Epipelagic ... | reverse complement strand
TAGTAATGATATGTTTATATAGCATATCCTTCTGTGTTACTTCTTGTGTTGCTTAAAAAACACAATATTCCAGCTAACTGTGGTCTCTCGATACGAATAGAATCGCCCATTAATCGAAAACGCACAAACCTCAGCCAGAAACACCACCAAAAGATCCGGCTCATCTTAAAATAAAAATCTCTCCTAGCAGAAGGATCAAGCTATGCTGAAATGGTAAGAGCCGTGATACTTTTATTAAAAAGTTATGAGCCTGTTTTGACTAGATACAATAATCAACCTTGGCCCTCGGCTAAGTTAGAGCAGTAAAGACGAGCCTCTATCTTAAATGATTTAATACAAATCTATGTCCCAGCTATGGTTTCGCCTAATCAATTGCCGTTAAAATTTGATACTGTTCAGGCGTCAATGTTGGTAGACGATCGAGAAACGCTACCATTGCCCAAATACGTTGATCATCATGCGTTTTCCCCCATGCAGGCATACCAGATGCCTTGACACCGTGCTTGATAATCCAAAAGTTTCTAGCCTGTGCAGCTTCATTATTTTCGCCCTGTTTAACCTGCTTTTCATAGGTAAGGCTCAAATTTGTTGGTGCGGGATACAGGCCTAAACTCATATCACTTTGTTTTAGGCCTGGTGCTAAATGGCAGCCAGCGCACATAAACTCGTAGTCAACACCACCAGTGAGTAATAGCTCAAAATCACTTAAATCGGGCACTATAATATTCTCTGAGGCTTTAGCAATTGAGTTTTCTCTAGTCTCCTGCAACAGCCAGTAAACAAATTTGCCATGTGGCTTGTCAGCAGCAACATCGACAACGCCAGAAAAAATTATTACTGAGCTGCCAGAAATAACGGCTATAGCTAACAAAAAAAGTATTTTTATAGCTTTCATAATTCATTCTCATAAATATAAAAATTAAAGTGCCCGACAGCTTTATTTAGTTATGCTTATGGTGCCCACCTGCTGCACTTTTGGACATGCCTTCCATACTGCTATGGTCCATATTGCTGTGGTCCATTTCCATATTGCTGTGGTCCATTTCCATATTGCTGTGGTCCATTTCCATATTGCTGTGGTCCATTTGCATCGCTTCTTTTTGAGCCTGTGCTTTACACTTTTTCATCATTGCCATCATGATAGGATCATTTGCATCCATTTTCGAATGATCCATTGCTTTCATCGATTCGCACTTAGGCGCCTCATTTGTCTTTACGTGCTCAGATGGATCATGTGCCTGTACAGATGTCATCATAAAACAGCTTGTTAGCATTAGATAAATAGTCGCTTGGATATATTGCATTGATAATTCCTCTTATTGGTTTGTTATTTTTTTGATTGTTAACATGGTTTGGTTAAAACCATGCTCGGACGCCGATTACCCATTGTAGATCTTCCACGTCTTCTCCTTCGTCACGCGAAAAGCCCGCGGTATTTCCAAAGCTTTTGCTCCAATTAACACCGATGTAGGGTGCGAATTCGCGGCGAATTTCATAGCGCAGTCTCAGACCCGTCTCTACATTAGATAAACCTGAACCGGTACCAAGCTCCGCGTCATTTTGACCATAAAAGTCAACTTCGATTTCGGGAGTTAAAATTAGTCGCTGAGTAAAGAGCAACTCATATTCGACACTCAATCGCAATGCAGTGTGGCCGCTTTCACCAATAAATAATGCACTGTCAATTTCAAAAAAATAAGGCGCGAGGCCTTGCAAGCCAATGACGCCCCAAGTTCGATTCAAATCTGGCCGATAGTCTTGTCGTAGTCCAATCTGAAAATCCCAAAACGGAGCAAGTGCCTGACTGTACAGAGCCTGAATCTCGGCTTCTTCTATTTTACTATCAGCGTTTTCCACTTCAGCCTTGACCCATAGTTTTTTCAAATCTTGGCCTACCCAAGCCTGCCCATTTAAGATCCAGGGGTTGGAATCATCAGCGTTACTGACTTCTAACTGATCGACAAGCACCATCGTTACTATGGGATCATCATTTACACCAGCTAGCGCAGGAGCTGCAGAGCCCAGCAAGACAGCCACGATAACAGCGATTGAAAATGAATCTCTTTTAAACCTTGACAGTCGTTTTTTAAGTAGTTTCATAAAATTATTTTCCTCAGCTTACTCGGACTTCGCGAAACATTCCGGGCATGTGGTAGGCCAAATGGCAGTGATAGGCCCAACGTCCAAGAGCGTCTGCAGTGACCAAGTAACTAATTTTTGATCCAGGTTGGACGATAACCGTGTGTTTGCGGGGGATGTAATTGGGCTCACCGGTTTCCAGTTCGCTCCACATACCGTGCAAATGCATAGGGTGGCTCATCATGGTGTCGTTCACCAGAGTGATACGCACGCGTTCGCCGTATCTCAGCTGTAATGGCTCTGCATCTGAAAACTTAATCCCGTTCATTGACCACATATAGCGACTCATATTGCCGGTTAGATGCAACTCAATTTCTCGGGTGGGCTCCCGAGGGTCAGAGGTCGGATAAAGGTTTTTAATTTCTGAGTAGGTAAGCACCTTTCTTCCATAGCGTTCCAGATGATTTCGCAAACCAATGCCGGGATCTCTCAATCCGCTTTGGGGGCTGTCAGCTCGCATATCAATCTGTGGACCCGCTTCATTAGGCCCATGCGTTATTTCACGGGTAGAGCCAAATCCCGCTCTACCTAATGTTTCTGTTTGGCCACGATGATTTTTCCCATGTCCGCTGTGCTTATCCGTCGTCGGCATTCCTCCCATCTGATGCTTGCTATGATCCATAGCTGACATGCCACTCATATCGTGCATGCTGTGATCCATCGCCGGGCGTTCTTGCATACCAGACATATCGTGCTTGCTGTGATCCATACCTTGCGTGCTCGGCATAGTGTGCATGCTGTGGTCCATTGCTTGCATACCAGACATATCGTGCATGCTGTGATCCATTGTCTGCATAGCAGGCATATCGTGCATACTGTGATCCATACCCATATCTCGATGCCCTAAAGTGGGCGCAAAATCCATTTCTGGGACTGATGGGCGCAAGCTTATGTCAGTAGTTAATGTGCCACGGGTAAATCCTGAGCGGTCAATACTTTGGGCAAAAATGGTATAGGCACTGTCGTCACTAGGTTCTACTACAACATCGTAGGTTTCAGCAGCACCGATACGAAATTCATCAATAGTCACAGGCTCAATATTCTGGCCATCAGTGGCGACAACTGTCATTTTTAAACCAGGAATTCGCACGTCAAAAATAGTCATTGCTGAACCATTAATAAACCGCAAACGCACTTTTTCCCCGCGCTTAAATAGGCCCACCCAGCCGTCATCCGGTGTGACCCCGTTCATCAAATAGGTGTAGGTATAGCCTGTGACATCAGCTATATCAGTCTCACTCATACGCATCTGATTCCACATAGACCGTTCATTCCATGTTTCTTGAACACCCTTATTCTTAATATCCTGCCAGATATCACTCACAGTCCGCTCACGAAAATTGTAGTAATGACTGAGCTTTTTCAATCTTTTATAGATAGCGTGTGGATCTTCATCAGACCAATCTGAAAGCATCACCACATGATCTCGGTCATAACTAACGGGATCAGGCTCTTTAGGGTCAATAATAATCGCACCATACATCCCAGTTGGTTCTTGGAAGCCCGAATGACTGTGATACCAGTAGGTACCACTTTGGTTAAGGTCAAACTGATACTCAAACGAGTCGCCAGGTTGGATGCCACCAAAGCTAATGCCAGGTACTCCATCTTGGTCGGCGGGTAAAATAATACCGTGCCAGTGTATGGAGCTATCCTCGGCGAGGTTGTTCTTCACCCGAATAGTTGCTCGATCACCTTCTCGCCAGCGCAGTGTGGGGCCAGGCACCGAACCATTGATGGCTGTTGCCATGCGGTTTTTACCTGTGAAATTAACTGGCTCATAAGCAATATTTAGATCAACCTTATTTCCTTTAAGCGTCGTCGGCCCCAGACGATTAGATGCCGATGCCATGGATAAGCCAGCACCAAGCCCTAGCCCAACAAAGGCACTTCCTGCAGCAATACCCGTGACAAAACGTCGGCGAGACATTGGGCGAGAGTTCACTAATCTGATGTCTTGTTTATTGTATTTCATTTCACACCTCTCAAATTGGATCAACTGCGGATGGCTGCTTTTTAGCAATGTGCTCAAAAACAGTGCTGCTGCCATCCTTGCCTAATAGCAATACATCGTATTCATCGTAACGGTCACTCATCTCCATTCCAGGGCTACCAACAGGCATGCCAGGAACAGCTAAGCCAAGCGCATTAGCGGGAGGATTCGCAAGGAAACGTTTAATGACGTCAGCAGGAATATGACCTTCAAAGACATAACCTTCTTGATTAATGGCGGTATGACAGGACTGATAACGAGGCAAAATACCCTTGTTATCTTTCAGCTTGTTTAAATCGGATGGGTGATGCACTGCTACGGAAAAATCTGCAGCCTCAATATGTGATACCCAATTGGCACAACAGCCACAACTAGGACTTTTATAGATGTCCATGGATTGCGAGACTGCCGAGGCGTCTTGAGACGTTGGTGCGTTATCGGCATCAAGCTTACTCGAACAGGCGATAACAGCCCAAGATAGCGCAACTATGGCTAGCCAATTCCTACTTTTATTGAATAATTTCATACTAACTCCCGTAACAATCATAGGCCTTTGAAAGGCTTTATAAAGGAGCTTTTGTGCTCCCGCGAAGTTACTTTGAAGACAAGAAGGTCAAATTTTAGACGTTCTTATCCCCTGTTAGCGCGAAACGGGGGGGCGAAAGAAAGAAAGGGCCAGCAAACCCTCAAATCTTTGATTGTAATGACTAGCTGGCAAGGCTATCTCAGAAGAGATTAAAATTTGAGAGACTGACAATATCGCTAAACTAGAACAGCCATCTAAACTACAGTCACAGTCGGGGCAGCAATCAGGTGCGGCAGCCATATCGGCAGAAGAGCCCAATTCTAAGTGCTCAGAGTGATCCGCCATATGAGATGGCATAGCGTGCTCAGCACTTTCAGTCACAGAAGATTCATGGTGGCAATAAGAATTAGCAGACGCCAACACCTGAACGCTGAATACCAACATCAGCAGTACAAGAATAATTTTCTGGCATTTCACTCTAATCACTAAACTCTTTCCTAACCTCTATCCTACAAAAGGAGGGGCAAGCCCCTCCTAAATCTTAGATAATCCTTCGTACTAAAACGCGTAGGTAACGCCCATAACATACGAAGTCGGTGTGCCAGGTGTGGTCCACCATTTATGATAAGAACTGACATAATGCTTTTCGTCAAATAAATTATCAATATTCATTGTTAGCTTAACCTGATCATTTAATTGATAAGAGCCAAACAGATTGACTAATGTATACTCGGGCAACCTGTATGTTGGATCAATGGTTTCACCCAAACGGTCATCAACATAATTGATGGTAAAGCCGAGGCTAGCATCAGCGCCATTGATATTGAATTGCTTGGTTAACATCAAGTTAGCACTGTTTTCAGGCACATTAACCAATTCACTGCCAGCCGGAAGATTAACCGCCCAATCAAAGTTATAAAGATCAGTAGAAGTTCCTGCATCTACATAGGCGTAGGAGAATACCATGTCCACACTGTCAGACAGCTCACCGGTAATATCGATTTCCAAGCCCTCACTTTCTGCCTCACCCAGCGCAGCACTTTCCCCCGCATTCACAGGATCTGCCGTCAAGATATTGGATTTTTCCATCTTAAATAATGCGATGGTAGTATTTAGACGACCGTCCATAGAAGAGATTTTCATACCTAGTTCATAGGATTTGCTCTCTTCAGGATCAAACGTATTACCACTGGCGTCTGCACCGCTGTTAGGGCGGAAACCCTCAGCATAGCTGGCATAAACAGATACATTATCCGAGGCCTCATAGGTCACACCAAACCGTGGACTCAACGCGGTTTCCTCAGACTTACTCACCGTGGCAGGATCGTTTTTACGATTAGTGACTTCTTGACTAAAGTCATCGTAGCGTAAGCCCAGCAGGACTTTCCATTGGTCAGATACATCTATCTGGTCTTGCATATAAAAACCAAAGGCCTCCTGAGTTTCCAGGCGGTCGGTATTAGGCCCTAGAACCTGATCCTGAGCTTGGCCATAAACCGGATTATTCAGGTCTACAAAATACGTCGAGGTAGGCCAATCATCCCGCCAGCGCAACTGCACAACATCAAGCTCATAATCGTAAGCATCCATACCTGCAAGGAAGTGGTGTTTCGTTGAGCCTGTCTCAAAAGTACCGGTTAATTCAATGCGGCCGGATAAATCCGTTGCATCATAATCACGCCCACGACGCTGCCGATTCACATATTCATTGGGGCCAACGCCATTGGTCTCCTGAATTGATTCTCGAGTCAGAATCTGACGGCTGCCGGATAGCTCAGTTTCACTAGATAAACCTTCAAATGAAGATTTGCGATAACCTAACCCTCCAAGCACAGACCAACCACTATCTAAATCATGCTGTAACAAAAATTGATGCCCAGTGGCTTTAATCTTTATAGGACCATCTTGAGGTTCACCGTAGAATGTCTCCACATCGACCACTTTCGGATCCAGATCGATAGCAACAATACCGCGATCAAATGGCGTCTCTTGATCCAAGATCTCTAACTCATAATTTAATGATGTTTTATCGGAAAGCACAAACAGCAGAGACGGCGTTAAGTCTAGCTTTTTAGTTTCAATAGTATCCCGGAAACTGCCTGCATCTTTGTAGGCGCCATTAATCCGGAAGGCGACAGAGTCACTTAACTTATTAGTGTAGTCAGCCTCAACACGTCGAGTGCTGTAGTTACCGATACTGGCATTGATGTAACCGTCTTTTTCAAACTGTGGCTTTTTGGTCACCACATTAATAGTACCGCCAGGCTCACCACGGCCATAGAGCGCAGAACCGGGTCCTTTCAAGACCTCAATGGTTTCGATATTAGACGTATCTCTGTTACCGCTGTAACCACGACCACCACTAAAACCGTTGATCAGGTAACCTGATGGTAGATTTTCATCTCCGGCAAAACCGCGGATAGCAAAGCTATCCCATAGGCCACCAAAGCTATTTTGTCTTGCCAAGCCTCCGGCCATGTCCAGCGCACCTTGAAAACTTACCTTACCGAGTTGATCTAGCATATCACCGGAGATTACCTGCACCTGCTGTGGCAGTGACTCCAGCGGCACATCTCCTCGATAGGGCTGCTTTTGACTAAAAACTACAACTTCCTCAATAGACAATCCTTGCTCTTCGGAACTTGACTGTGCATAAAGCGCAGGTGCGGCAAGTAAACATATCGTCGCGGGTAAAACTGATTTGATAAAGTGAGTAGAATTTTTCACTTTGACTCCCCTCTTTCATAGTTAAGTTATTTTTGGTTAAAGATTCTCATCGATTGCACTGTATGTATTTGTTTGATCACTTGCCGACGAATCGTGTATATCTACTCATCCAGCAGATCGTTACAAACGCGATTGCGCCAATCTAGTTGAAAGTATAGGAGCGTCATCAAATTATTTATGGGTGTTATTGGCGCCTCTTGCGGCAAAAAACACTAGACATTGATAAAAATTAGCAGATTATGCCGGCCTCCTAATCAGGATATCTTGCTCTTTACAGCAGACATTTCATTAGCGAGTAACAGTATTTTCGACTGCCCTAGTGATGCTATTATTAAATATCCCAGCAATCAGAGGCTTCTAAAGACACCGTTACAACGTAAAATGATTTATTATATCATTTTTGACAACAACAGCTTTTCTCAGCGCAGAAACAATATATTTTCTCCATGCCCTGATTCTTTAAGTTATCTGGCATTTGCAAGAAAATGTGTTAGATCATAAGCTAGCCAACCAACTCGTCGAACTAGAAGTAAAATAAAGGGTAATTCATGGTGGATAGCAAGCTCGACAGGATTGACCTTAAAATACTCGCACACCTGCAACGAAACGGCCGCATTACTAACGCCAACTTATCCGACGCAGTCGCGCTCTCGCCCAGTCCCTGTCTGACAAGGGTAAAAAGACTGGAGAAACTCGGGTATATCCTCAGCTATAACGCTAACATTGCATTGCACAAACTTGGTGACACCTTAACGATTTTTACCGAGATCACGTTAGGTGGGCATCACCGCGAGGATTTTGCCCGCTTTGAAAAAAACATCAGCGCCATTGATGAAGTAATAGAGTGCCATCTCGTTAGCGGTGGATACGACTACCTGCTGAAATTTGTCACCCGGGGAATTGATCACTACCAAGAGCTTATGGAAGAGGTCATCACCAAAGAATTCGGCATCGACAAGTACTTCAGTTACGTGGTTCTCAAATCTCCTGTGGTCAAACTTCACTACCCGCTTCATTCGCTGTTCGAAATAAATAGTTAAAGGTTTACACAAAAGCGCTAGGCGCTGGCCTCTGTAGATCTTACCCCAGAGATTGGGAAGCCATAGCAAAGGACCGCACCGACTGGCCGCTGCTCATGCCCTCTCCAAGTTTCAAGACAGGAGCTTGGTCAACAAGGATTAGGCCAGATTGCTGCAGATACTCCGCCAACCCATTTGCATTGGCCGGGATATCGATCCTCGTAAAACTGGCATCAATCGTCAGTAGTCGTGAAACGATGGTTTTGGCGATACTTTCATCAGACGCAACAACGGGGCCAATGACCATGCCTCGGCCGGCCGGGCGAATTAATCCGAAACCAACCAGCTGACCATCTTTCTCGGCCAGAACACCATCATTCTGCGTCAAAATGGAGGCAAGTAATTCGAAACGTTTGGCACCGAAAGCCCGCTCGTCCAACTCACATAGAGACGGCAACGAAGTTTGATCGGCCGTGCGGAGGATCAGATCAGTCGGCTCCTCAATAATGATGGCCGAAGGAACCCCCTGCCACTGCTGGACCATACCAATTTTTCGAAAACCCAAGGCATCAAGGACCCTGATCCCGCTGCGAGTGGCGACGGACTGGAGAGTTCTGGGGCCGGCCTCGTCAATAATCGCCTCTATTAACCGGCGTCCGATTCCATTACCTCGATACCGGCGATCAACAACCAGCAGGCCGGCAGCGCCCGCAGCGCTTCCGTAAGACCACCATAAAATCGTACCAACCATCGCACCATCGGCCGTACTGGCGATCCACCCTTGCCCCAGCAGACAATGAAAGTCCCAGTCTTCCCGACGATGTGGCCAGCCTTCTGCCTGAGTGAGCCTCACGGCGGTATCCCGATCTTCAGGCTGCATTCGCCGAACGGTAAATTCCGTTGATTGCTTAACGGTTGACTCCAAGCTTGGGTACCTCATTTGAAATATTTCACTCGTACTACTTAAGTCTCACACCAGTACTTGTATTATTTATTGGTAAGTTTACAAAAATTTTAGTTTATTTTATGCCGTTTTTGCAGACTGGGCGTTGGTTTTATAGTGCGTTCATGGCTTACCAGACCGCGCGGCCAACAGCCAAATGTGCGGTCTTTCTCATCGCTCATAAGCATCTCTTTTTTCATCTTCAAGGGCATCATCTAAAATAACGCGATATATAGAGTGAATATTAATGGTTGATATAACCTGTTGCACTATCAGAATGTGAGGGTGCTGAAAAATCGATATCAGAGAAATCACCACCCATGCTGAATCAAGCTTTAAATGCGGCATATCCTTTGTGGGCAACGCACTAAATCAGCATTGTCTCCCGATCTCTTGCAGTAAACTAGGTCGAATGATGTAAATGCCCAAGGGTTACGGAAGACGTTAGTACTGCCAACTTTGAATAGTATCTCTGCCTTCATCAGTCCTTACACTTAACTCAAGAGGAAAAACAGATGCGCATGCTTATAAAAACCGTTGTTTTGATGATTCCACTGATACTGGCTCTCCAGTCCCATGCCCATGGGATTACTGATCCC
>Ga0209603_1005709_pt1 | contig 9950 bp, 8 predicted proteins | sample COGITO_mtgs_1206_FD_184812 | JGI IMG/M metagenome (GOLD analysis project Ga0209603, IMG submission 184812) | Pelagic marine microbial communities from North Sea - COGITO_mtgs_120607 (SPAdes) (version 2) | ecosystem: Environmental > Aquatic > Marine > Epipelagic ... | reverse complement strand
GACAAGTTCTTATAATTGGTTTTATACAACTTCTTGGCCTTCAAATATGGTTCCTACTGATGTAGAAACCGGTAATTTAAACTCAACATATGCAAGAAGACTAAATGTGACATCAATAACATTACCAGGTAACTCAAATACAACGAGATTTAATCCATTTTTAACTTTGAATAATACATATCCCGCATCTGAATTTACTTTATCTGCACCATTGTATTGTCCTAAAGGAAAACATATTGGTGTATACGCTGTAGAGAGATGTACTACTTCAATTTCAACAGGTTATATTGAAATAAGCCAATATCAATATGGTTTAGGTGGTTCAGGATTTGCAGCATCACCCATGACATGTAGTGTATTAGCAGATATGAATATGGATACGTAATATTGTATCAATAATTTAAAAGTAATATTATTTATTTTAGTTAATATTACTTTTACATAGATAAAATTATTGTTATTGAGAGAAATTAATTAATTAAACAATAAATCAAAATATATTGTTATAATGATTACATTTTATCATATAATATTTTCCATAAATCAGCTAATTTCTTTTTAGATTCATTACTATAATTATTATTATTAACATAATTATTTATTTTTTCAAAAAATTCTTTTGTATCATTATCTTTATATAAATAATCCAAATAATATTGAATATTTATCAAAATATATTCTACCTTTATATTATTAATTAGTAGTATTTTGCAACTTTCATAACCACTCTTTTTATCATTTATATAAAAAGAACTTATTGAATTATACATTTCAATATCAAAATTTTTTGTTGTATCTGAAAATAATTTCGTGTTCTTTTGTTGTAATTTTTTATTGTTTTTAAATTTATGATATAGTGCATTAACATGTAAATGATTATTTTTTGATTGATAATATTTTACCATATTACTTACACACTCCAATCTTTCAGTATCATATTCATATGATTTTGACCAATATAATATAGCTTCATCCATTTTGTTAAGTGTTTCATACATATTGCCTATTTTGTAACAAGCATAATATTTTTCTTGTTCCCAATTTTGTAAAGTTAATACTTTTTTATACCACTCAATAGATTTTTCTAACATATTAGCAGTCATATAACTTTGCGCACAATAAAATGCATATCTTGATTTAAGTCCCATTTCTTGCTCTTCTTCAAATGCTTTTTCTAATAATTTTGCATCATCTAAATATTTGTCTGGATTTTTATTTCTAGAACCATCATGACCAGGTTGTATATAATAATCACCTTCTATCAATAGACTCCCATTTAACGGTTCTAAGCAACTCAAACATTCATGCAAAACACCTTTCCAAATCCATTTTTTTCTATTATTAATTAAAAATGGTCTATTGTATATAAATGTTGGTCCAAATGACATATCATATCGATCCAATAATAATTTATCTGGTAAAATAAGATTACCACATATTTTGTCATCGGCATCAAATAAAAATATATAATCGGATTTATTATATGCACAATCTAATGCCTTATTTCTATTATATGCAAAATCTCTCCATTCATGTTCAACCAACTCACCTTTTATATTTTTTTCTTTAAAAAAATCTATAATAATTTCTTTTGTATTATCTGATGAGCCAGTATCTGAAATAACCCAATAATCTAAATTTATATAACTACAAATATTTTCTAAAGTTTGTTTTATAATATGACTTTCATCTTTTACTATCATGTTAAGACATATTGTTTTTTTTAAAATATTATTTGTATTCATTTAATATTTTAAAAAATTTATATTTAAATACTTATATTGATTATTCTATTTATGATTATTCGCTTTCTTTACTTTCTTCACTTGATGTAATAATTTCATAACTGCAATTGTCATTTAAATATAATCTTTTGAAAAAATTAGCTAATTGTTCTTCAGTACAATCTCCATAATTATAACATTTCATTTTATCATAATTTCTCTCTTCTAATTGTTTTTGAAGTTCTTCATGTGTATATTTATTTGTTAAATATATAAAATCAGTTCGGGTATCTTGATAATACGATTTTATTTTTTCATTATCAATTCCATCATTAATAATACATATTTGTTTATCATAATCAAAATTATAATTGTAATTACATCGTTTATTTGTATAATTATCTAGTTTCCATATTTGCACTGGATTATGTAGATGTTCTGGGTTATCAAAGGCATCTAATGCTTGCATTTTTTCTTGAACTTTATTTTCATTGTAATAAATCGGTGATATAAAATGTGGTCCTATTCTATTAATTTCATGGTTCCTTATATTAGAAAAATTATTTCCATCATCATTTATATATTGAATGTATTGAAATTTATTATTTTTTGCTACCTTATATTTTGTACACGTTCTAAGTAAAATTTCATAGTCATCACAAATAGGTAGAAATTCTGAATAATTTTCACATTCATTTAATACACTTCGTCTCCAAATTCTCGGATGATTTGGACAAGATACTAAATGTGATAATGTATTATTATTGATGTGTGGTGTTACATACACATATACCCATTTATTATTATATTTTTGCATATAATATCCTCCATATCCAAAACAAAGAAAGTCACCATATTTTTGATTTACCATATTACGCGTTAGATTTATTGCTTCTGCATATACAAAACCAATGTCATTGTCTTTTTCAAAAATATCATAAGCATCTTTTAAACAATCCGGTAAAATTTCATCGTCATGATCCATTTCTAATACATATTTTCCTCTACATAATGCATTTGCTTCATTTTTAACATTACCTATATTACCACTATTTTTGTCGCGTCTATATAAACGCACTCTATTATCATGAGACAATTTGTCTTTTAGAAAATTAAAATGATCGTCGGTTCCTGTATCATCCATAATTACCCATTCCCAGTCAGATAGATTTTGTTTTTTGATAGAATCATATGCTACATCAATATATTTATTACTTTTATAACAAGTAGTAAAAATAGAAAAGATTGGTCTAGTTTTTTCACGTTTTTTCACTGTATTATAAATGAAACAAAAATTAACGGTTTTATTGAATTCATCTATATTTTTAACGCCATCTTCTGTTTTGTGTATCCATCGTTCATGAAAACGTTGTACTAAAAAATTACTCAAATAGAGATACTCTTTTTCATCAGGACCACAAGTAATTAAAATTTGATAATTTGGATTGTGTAATTTATTTAAATCTTCTACAGAATCTGTTATATTGAATGAACAGTTGTATTTTTCCATATTAGATTGAATGTAATTATCTATTACATTATGTTTTCTGTGTCTAAAAAATATGATATTTGGATATTTCATTATTAATAAAACTAAATTATTTTTTTTAAGTATTATTAATAATTTATTGTTTAAATGTATATTTAGTATAAATTATATATACACTATATATAAATGTCGTTTACTAGATTTCATGACGATCCCTGTAGAATAAAAAAACAATTAGAAATATCTACAGGAACAGGAAGATATATGTTAGATAAACCTGGGTGGGGGGATAAACCTTGTTATATGGAAGATCCTTACATGAGATTGCAACAATGGGGTGCCAATCTTAGAACAAATACTGTTAATATTGATAGTGATTTAAGAGGTTTAACACGCACATTAACAAGAGATTGTACTGAGAATTCATTTGATAAACACGAAGTAAATTCTAAACATAAGATTTATCCTGATTGTAATCCTTTTACAGAACAATCACGTGCTATAATGCCTGCGTGGACTGTGAGAGATTTAGAACAAGTTAATTTTGATATTTTACCACTTAATCCACAAGAAAATGTTTGTATTCCTTTTCATAATAATCTGAGTACAAGAATTTTAGAAAAAGACTACCATAATTCTAAAAAAAATAGTGAATGTAAAAATTAATTAATTCATATTAAAAATAATAATATAATAATTGTAGTATATTAATTATTATATAATATTTATACTTTATATATAATGGCAGAACTAGCAATACCCTTAGTAGCATTAGGCGGTATGTATATTATGGCAAATCAAGATAATGAAGATATAAAAAAAAAACCTATTGAAAATTATAGTAATATGGGTAAACCAGTAAATTATTTACCAAATACAAAGAAACCAGCTGTTAATTACCCTGTATTAGAAAATGTTAAAGATACAAATGTTAAAAAATACTATAATCCAAATCAAACTACTGATAAGTATTTTAGTGAGAAAAGTTATATGGAAACCGCGAACCAAAAAAGTAATTGGGGTGTAGGTGGTAATATCAAAGAAATTAATTCTATGTCTGGTAATGTAATTAAAAAAGAAAATTTTAAACATAACAATATGGTTCCTTTCTTTGGTGGTAAAATTAAAGGTGCTACTGTTGATGCTAATACCAGCGAAAGCATTCTTGATAATATGCAAGGAACTGGTACACAACAATTTAGAAAAAGAGAACAAGCTCCTTTATACAAACCTGAAAAAAATATGCAATGGATGAATGGTACACCTAATATGTCCGAATTTTTGTTATCACGTGTTAATCCTAGCATGAAAATGGCTAATATTAAGCCATGGGAAGAGCAAAAAGTAGCCCCTGGTCTGAACCAAGGATATACTACAGAAGGCAGTAACGGCTTCAACTCTGGTATGGTTGCTAGAGATACTTGGTTACCTAAAACTGTTGATGAATTACGCACTCAAACTAATCCCAAAGTTACATATGGATTAAGTGGTCATGAAGGTCCTGCTAATTCATTTATTAAAAATGTTGGTAGACAAGGTGTTGTTGAGAAAAACAGACCTGATACTGATTATAAACTTGGTAAAGACAGATGGTTTACAACTACTGGTTTAGAAAAAGCCCAAACTGCTCGTGGTATAGAAATGTTACAAGATGTAAATCGAACAACAACAACAACTGAATATTTTGGTAGTGGAGGTAACGATGAATCATCCGCATCATATGTTATCGGTAAACACGAAGATGCTAAACGCTCAATTTTACAACCGAATCCTGTTTCTAATTGTGTTGCACAAGGTCAATATAATCCTAGTAAAAATGACTATGGTGTTGAAGGTTATAAACCTTTACCTAACAACCGTGTTGTAAATCGTCAAGCTGATGATTATGGTATTGTTGGTGGAATGATGAAAGCTGTTGTAGCTCCTTTATTAGATGTTGTCAGACCTTCTAGAAAAGAAAATGTTGTTGGAAATTTACGTCCTACTGGTAATGCGACAAGAAGTGTTCCTATGGGACAAGTTTATAACCCTCTTGATAAAACTAAAACAACTGTTCGCGAAACTACTGAAGGTAAGTTAGACTTTAATCATCTTAACTATGAAAATCAAAAATCAGATGGTTACTTAGTAAGTAAACAAAGTCCTATTGAAAACCAACGTGATACTACAAATACATCATACACCGGTAATGTTGGTACTCAATATGGTGATACTTCTCATGAAGCAACTAGTAATCAAAGAAATAATGTAAATAAGACCTATGTTAATAGACCTAATCAAGGTGGAACACAAATGTTCAATCAAAAAACGTGTTTATCCAATATTAGAGACGATGATGCCAGAAATAATAATCGTATGTGGGTACCAAATAACGCACCTAGTATTGCACCATCTACTACGACACATGGTAAATTGAATGTGCCACAATATACCGATCAATGTAATAATTGTGAGCGCATTTCACCTGATATTTTAACTGCTTTTAAAAATAATCCTTATACTAAAAGTTTAAATAGTTGGGCTTAAATTTTATATATTTTTTATTAATATTGTATTAAAAATACATAATAATACAATATTAATGGAATTAAATATTCACGAAAATATTATACAAAAATTAGATTTCTTTATATCTAATCAAAAAATACCGAACATTATATTTCATGGTCCCTCTGGTAGTGGAAAACGTTTTATTGTTAACCAGTTTATAGATAAAATTTATGAAAATAATAATGAATTTATGAAAAATTATGTTATGTATGTTGATTGTGCACACGGTAAAGGAATTAAATTTATTCGAGAAGAACTTAAATATTTTGCAAAAACTCATATTAATTTTAATAATGGTAATTTTTTTAAAAGTATTATTTTACTTAATGCTGATAAATTAACTATTGATGCTCAATCTGCGTTAAGACGTTGTATTGAACAATTTTCACATACAACACGTTTCTTTATTATTGTAGAAGATAAATACAAATTATTAAGACCTATCTTATCACGATTTTGTGAAATATATATACCAGAACCCACTATTAATAACAAATCTATCAATTTACATTGTTACAATTTAGAAAAAACTTATAATCTAACATCTACCAAAGATAAAAGATTATTATGGTTAAAAAAATTTTTCAATAAAAATACAATTGACTTTAGTAACATTATTAATGTGACTGATGAATTATATGAAAAAAGTTATAGTTGTTTAGATATTATGGATTATATTAACAATCATATTCCAAGTAATGAGAGAAAAGATAAATTATTGGTTGTTTTACAAAAAATTAAAAAAGAATTTAGAAATGAAAAATTATTAATTTTATTTACATTAAATTTCTTGTTTTTACGTTGTGATGACTCTTTAGAAAATATTTCATTTATGTAAAATGGATGATTACTCTATTACTAGTTTAACTGAATCAAAAAACGAATGGTGTATAAGATTACTTAATTTAGTTACACCATGCGTTGTTGATGGTCTTAAATCAATTTTTAAAGAAGCATGGTTATTGTGCAAAGAAAATGGTGAAGAATCCAAATATTTAATGACTTTTCAAAATTTTCTAAGCAGAATTCCCAAATGGAATCCTGAAATTATTGATCAAGAAAAAGCCCGTATTATGAAAAATAGTTCATGTGATTATCTAGATGATCTTATTACATGTGTTCATATTGTACAATTAAAGGCTTTAACATGTGTTAGAGTTGGTCAAAAACAAAAACAAATTGATATTGATGTGCCGTCCATTAACGATTTTATTCATAAGATTTATATCAATGTTGCACGCAAAGTTTATCAAAACATTTACTTATTTGAAAAAGATATTCCTGCTTTACAAATTCAGAAAAATAACAGAGAACTAGAGTTAATTATTAAAGAATGTATTTTAAACACTATTAGAGACTCAATTCCTGTAGAAACAATTTTAAAAAACTATTTAGACGAAACTAATGAACAAAATGTTGAAGTTGAGGAAACTGTCATCGAAGAAAATGTTCCACAAGAAACTGCTTCTGAAGAAACTGTTCCTGAAGAAACTGTTCCTGAAGACTCAAACCCCAATGAATCCAGTCCTGAAATTGAAGTATCTACTACTGAAGATGTTCCAATTGAAAAACCTACTATTGCAGGAATTGTTATAAAAAAAACATCACATGAAAGTTCTAAACACGAAGAACCAGTTGTAGAGGAACCGATTGTTGAGGAACCGATTGTTGAGGAACCGATTGTTGAGGAACCGATTGTTGAGGAACCGTCAATAGTTCATAAAGTTGATACTGAAACTATTAATGTGAATACTGAAAATACAGAACAAGAAAATACAAAATTAAAATTCTCTGATGTAGATAATGCTATTGATACAATGGGAAATAAAGAAAATATTGAAGCTCCAAAAACGATCGAACGTTTAGAAAAAATTTCTATAGAGAATGATATTAAGCGAAAATTAGAAGAAGATGAAGATGAAGAAGATGCTTTAGAAATTGGTAATGATATTGAATTAGATTTTCAAGATGTTAATGATCTAACAAAGAAACCGATAATAAATTCAGATATTATTTTGTCTGATGTCGAAGTATTAAGTTAATTCGTTAAACTATAAATAAGATAAAAATATATTATTTAAATGGAGGGAAATATATTTTTTGTATCTGCAATTATTGCAATTGTATATTTTTTAGCTCGTTTTGTTGAAATGAGATTTATTACAAGAGAATCAAAATCGTTGAAATTATTATCAAAAGATAGTTTTGTTGTATTCTTAAGTACAGTTTTAGCAATATTTATTTTGAATCAATTTAAATCATGTAAAAATATTATTGTCAATAAATCAGCCGAAGCATTTATTGATAAACCATCTTTCTAATTCATAAATATCAAACTCTACTATTTATGAATTTATACATAACAAGGTATATTATCTATATTAATAATCGGTGTGTTTTTATTTATTTTCTTACGATTTACAATGTATCTTTCAAAATATTCATTATTTAATACATTATGTGGTGTATGATTATGTACGGTTCGCGCAATCATTTTATATAATTTAAAATCTGGATATCGCTCTTCACCATTCGATTTATATAATATATTTCTCTCTTTGTCATCAAAACACCATGATAATATTATTCTTTTTATTGGAGAAGTTATTTCATCTTCTTCTTCATCATCACATAATAAATCATACATAGAACAACCTAATCTGCATAAATCAAAACTCATATTTGGTTCTAATCTAGGTTTTTTGTTATTAAAATATGGTTCAAAATTATATTGTGTAGCTGCATCGCCATCTGGGTGATAACTATCACTACACATTAGTTCGCCTCTAAATTTATATATCGCACGTCCAAAATCTATTATCTTGTAAATCTTACCATAAGTTGGTACTTTATAATGTTTTCCATTTATTTTGTAATATAAATATTGTTTTTGTGTTTCAACGTACATTATATTATTTGTGTGTAAATCGTTGTGTGTCATATTGAATGTATTCTGATAGGTAATTAATATCATTAATACTTGTAAAATTACTGATTCTAATTCTTTATCTGATAACTTATCTTCCATAAGAAGATAATCTAATGTATTATTACAACATTCACTTGCTATCAATAAAATAGGGAATTTCTCAATTGTAGAATATAACTCATCGTCTTCTACATATGACGAATCATCACTGTTACATGAATCAATGGTATTATCACTATTTTCACTAGAACAATCATCTGAATTTTCTACTTCTTCTGTTTCTGTATTTTCACTACCACTATTTGTATTGGAAGATCTTGATGAACAATTAGAATTATTTGTATGATTAGAATTATTGAGATTATTAGTCTTAGATTCAAAAACTAAATTCATTACATTTTCATTTGAATTATTGTTATTTATTTTAAAAATATTATCCAAATCGGATAAATCACTTATATCTTCTAATGTCAACTCATGTAGTGTATCTTCTAATTCTAATTTCTTTTTATAATTTCTAGTATCATAATTTACATACTCTTCATGCATTGAATCATCGATTGTAAATAATATATCTTTATTTTTATGAAAAAAATCTGAATCATTTAAAACTTCAATATCTTCATAAATATTATATATAAATTTATTTTTTATTGCTAAGAACGAGCCATAAAAATCAAGTCCATTAGTAAAATTATGTTCATGTAATAACTTACTTGATAAATATGTAAATAAACTTTCAATATATGCTGAATTATTTGTATCTAATGTTTTAGCATATAAATTATCATTTTCTTCGTGTTTAGGTAAATCAAACAAATTACTACTAGTATCATATTTCCCAGTCATATACTTCAAAGGATCCAAAATTGGGCTAAATTTGATGAAAATATTTTTTTCAATCAGATTTTTAGAAGAATCATTTATAGAATAAATATTTGATGTATATTTATTATTTGATAATTTAGAATTTATATCATATAATGTATACTTGTTATTCAAATTTATATTATTATAATTACTATTATTTAAAGTAAAAAAATTCTTATAGAGTGGAATATAATTTTGACATTTTTGTAAATTTGTCAAATCATTTTTCTTAAATGTTTCAAATAATAAATCATTATTATTTTTTTTATAAAAATAATCAAATTTTTCCATTGTTTCCTAATAGCAATTATTTATAAAATAAGTTAGTTATTTAAACTAATTTTCTTTCTATATAACAAAGTTTTAACAACACTCAAATATGACTTTA
>Ga0209603_1005703_pt1 | contig 9956 bp, 15 predicted proteins | sample COGITO_mtgs_1206_FD_184812 | JGI IMG/M metagenome (GOLD analysis project Ga0209603, IMG submission 184812) | Pelagic marine microbial communities from North Sea - COGITO_mtgs_120607 (SPAdes) (version 2) | ecosystem: Environmental > Aquatic > Marine > Epipelagic ... | reverse complement strand
ACTAAGTCCAGATGAAAAAAATTACGACGGTTTCTTTGGCGGATCAAAACTTGTGTGTAAGGACCCCAAGGGTTTGAAAGCACATCAAGAACGAATGTCAAATGGTTTCCGTTTGTTCGGAAAATATTATGAAAATTTATGGGATTAAAATATAAATGAAAAATCAGTTGACAATTAACGGCTGTTGTGATATTGTTAATATAACAAAAGGACAAACTACTGTTACTTTTGAGAATCACCAGTTTACCGTTACGGTATTCTTTTGCTCTAACTGTGGTAATAAAAAAGCCACCTCAAATATAAGGGAAGGTAAATATGAAAATTAACGAATATGTTGGCGATCGTAATGGATCCTCACTGCGTGCTGAAATACATGATAATGAAGATGGCTATGCTATAGAATTTTATATTAATAATGTTTTACAGCAAAAAGAAACATTTCCTTCTAAAAGTATTTACTATGTTGAAGATGCAGCTCACAATTGGATTAGCGGGATTAAAGTACTCAATGGATAATGGAATACGTGGAAATACTTATGGAGTTGAAATAAGCGTAACCCCTGGAGAATGTTGGGTTAAATTGAATGGAGAAATAATGTATAATAATAAAAAAGAAGTTATGTTGTTTCTTCATGCCTATAGAATGGGAAGGGACCATAAGAAAAATGAAATACGCACCGCATTGGGAATTTAAAAACATAATGATAACACCACCAAGATCACCGGAAAAGATTCATCATGAAATCGCCGCTATGTTGGCAAACGGAGTCAATTATATTGACGCGCTTGTTGAATATGCCAGACAAAACGATCTTGAAATCGAGGCAGTAGCAGATATCGTAAAAAAATCGTCTATCCTTAAGGAAAAACTTAGAGGAGAGGCAGTTAAGCTAAAACTAGTCCAAAGAGAAGACCGAGATGATCAAGACATCACAGAGCTTTGCAAATGAGGAATCATTTAATCTCTATGTCAAGTATCTTGCACTAAAGAAACACTTCACTACTGACGGATACGATTACCACAAGTACAACGGAAAGATAAGAGCTAAGTTCGAGACATATCGTACTCGAAACGACGTATTCTTTTTCCATAAGCTTGCACAAAAAGACGATCCAATAAATCTTATGTTGGCTAATATGTTAGTCAATCCAAATGTTTGGATCCGAACAATCGTAGAGCAGGAAGGTGAAAGCAAGTACTTTGACTGGAAGAAAAAGATTGATTCTTTAACGCATACTTTCAAATCAGACTTAAATAAATTAGACGACAACTATCAATCTAACTTTGTCACGCTGGACGGTCAGCATCCATATGTTATGACATTATATGTCCAGCGACAAATAACTCTTGAGACATTTACTATACTTACGCATATGTCAAATATTTTTCCTTATTGGGAGCAAAAAATAGTTGACAAAATCGTTGCGCGTGATATAATTAGATTATCAAGAAAGTACAAACCATTCTTGGAAATTAATGAAAAAAAGTTCAAAGAAATTATCAGAGATAGGTTTTTCTGATATAAATATATCGTTGACTTCGGTTAACTATATTTCGCAATACAAAAACATACAACGCTATACAAGGAGATACGACTATGGCAACATCATTTGATGCACTTAAAAAGAATCGTTCAAGTTCACTAAACAAATTGAACGCACAGCTCGAAAAGATTTCAACTAAGAGCTATTCAGATCCCAACGAAGGCAAATTTTGGAAACCAACGCGTGACAAAGCTGGCAACGGTTTTGCAATTATTCGTTTCCTACCTGCAGCACAAGGCGAAGAAATGCCTTTCGTACGTATCTGGGATCATGGTTTTCAAGGACCAACAGGTCTTTGGTATATTGAAAACTCACTCACAACTTTAAACCAAGACGATCCTGTATCTGAGTTCAATTCAAAACTGTGGAACAGTGGTATTGATTCTGATAAAGAACAGGCTCGTAAACAGAAACGTCGTCTAAAATATGTATCCAATATTTTGGTTATTAAAGACAGTGCAAATCCTGAAAATGAAGGCAAAGTCTTTATGTATCAGTTTGGCAAAAAAATCTTTGACAAATTGAACGATATGATGAATCCATCGTTTGAGGATGAAACACCAGTAAATCCATTTGACTTTTGGGAAGGCGCAAACTTCCGTTTGAAAATCCGTCAGTTTGAAGGATATCCAAACTATGACAAATCAGAGTTTGACCAACCGTCTGCTATTTCAGAAGACGATAGTCAAATTGAAGCAACTTGGAACCAACAACATTCGCTACAAGAATTGGTTGACCCAAAGAACTTCAAAACATATTCTGAATTGAAAGCCAAACTATATCGTGTCCTTGCGATTGGTGAAGAGCCGTCAGAACCAACAACCGCCATGGACGTTGATGATGATTTGGATTTGAGCAACATGGGTAATACTCAGGCTGCCACTCCTGCGCCATCCGCTCCTGCAGCTGCACCTGCTCCAGCAATGAGTATGGATGATGACGACGACCTGTCAATCTTTAAGGAACTAGCGAATGGTTAATAAAACCTACGAAGAGGTTTTAGATTTCGACTTCGGCTTCAGCTTTATTGATGAAGAGCTTCAAGAAAAAGAAGCTGTAGCCGAACAGAAAATTCAGGAAGTCAGTAGTGAAAAGCAATCACTTGAGGATCAACTTACTGATGCTAAAGTAGCTGCTGACGACTTTGAATATCGTTTAGAACTTCTATACAAATCAATCTCCCCATTCTTAGATAACTTGTGTAAGAATGCGGATAAGTCTACAATTTACTGGCCCGACAGAGTTGGTAAAATTGAGTCTTATAAAGCTAAACTATTGAAGATCGTTGAAGGAAAATGATATGAGTCTATTAGACAAACTAGTGAAAAACTCTACTATTAAATTAACAGCTCAGTTATCTGAGTCGAAGGTTTTTGGTAAAAAAGAAATGGCGCCAACACCAGTTCCTATGGTTAATGTAGCGTTATCAGGTGATACTGATGGCGGTCTTAGCCCAGGACTATTGGTTTTGGCAGGTCCATCTAAACACTTCAAATCTGCGTTTGCATTACTAACAGCAGCCGCATATATGAACAAATATAAAGATGCAATCCTGCTCTTTTATGATTCAGAATTTGGTACGCCTCAAGCATACTTCGAGTCATTTGGTATTGATATGGATCGCGTAGTTCATACGCCGATTACCAATGTTGAAGAACTCAAGTTTGATATTAGTAACCAATTAGATCAAATTGATAAAAAAGACCATGTCTGTATTATTATTGACTCGGTCGGCAACTTGGCTTCAAAGAAAGAAGTTGAGGACGCAATGAATGAAAAATCCGTTGCGGATATGTCTCGGGCTAAATCTTTAAAGTCTTTGTTCCGTATTGTAACACCACACCTTAATCTTAAAGACATCCCTTTGATTGCAGTTAACCATACCTATCAAGAAATTGGATTGTTTCCTAAGGCTATCGTTTCAGGCGGAACAGGCATTTATTATTCAGCTGATGCTATTTGGATTGTTGGTCGTCAGCAAGATAAAGTTGGTACTGAAATCCAAGGTTATCATTTTGTTATCAATATTGAAAAGTCACGCCATGTTAAAGAAAAATCTAAAATCCCAATTAGTGTAAGTTGGGATGGCGGTATCGTTAAATGGTCTGGTTTAATGGAAGTTGCTGAAAAAGGTGGTTACTTACGTAAACCAAAAGTTGGTTGGTATGAAGCAGTAAATCCTGCAACTGGCGAAGTTATTTCAGAAAAGCTAATGCGTGCTAAAGAAGTTAACGATAATGGCGATTTTTGGAATATGATGTTTGAAGAAACGGATTTCAAAAGTTATGTAAGAAAGACATTTACAATTGGAGCTTCAGGTAGCATTATGCGTGATGATGATGACCGTGATGAAGTATTTGAAGAAGTCGTTGAAAGCTAAAATAGTTGTTGACATTATACGAAATGTATAATACTATAATATCAAAGATGGCGGCTATTAAGTTATTCGCCATCATTTATCTTTACACACAGGAATTCTTATGATTGAAAAAACAGTATTAGCAAACTTAATATTTAACGAAGATTATTTTCGTAAAGTATATCCTTACATCAAACAGGAGTACTTTGACGATAATAGCCTTAAGAAAATATTTGATACATATTCTGGATACGTTGATGAATACAAATCCCCGCCTTCAATTGAAGCATTAAAGATTTCGTTGGATAAACGTAAAGACCTTAATGAAGATAGTTACAAAGGTATAATGTCTGAGGTTGATAATATGGCAATCGACCAAGGAACAGACTTTGATTGGCTCGTAAAAGAAACTGAAAAGTTTTGTCAGGATAAAGATTTATTTAATTCTATTCGTAAAGCAATTCTTGTAATTGACGGTGAAGATAAAGAAATGGATAAGGGTTCATTACCTGAATTATTGTCCAATTCATTATCAATTAGTTTTGATACAAGCATTGGCCACGACTATCTCGAAGACTATGAAAGCCGCTATGATTTTTATCATAAGAAAGAAGAACGTATTCCATTCGATATTGAATTACTTAACAAGATTACCAAAGGTGGTCTGCCACGTAAATCTATGACTGTATTGCTCGCCACAACCGGCGGCGGTAAATCTTTAGTTAAATGTCACCATGCGGCATCTGCTTTAATGATGGGTAAAAACGTTTTATATATAACTATGGAAATGGCTGAAGAACGTATTTCAGAACGTATTGATGCTAATATGATGGATGTTACTATTGACGAAGTTTCTGAAACTCCACGCGACGTGTTTGCAAAAAGAATTGGCAGATTTACATCAAAAACAACTGGTAAGCTAGTAGTTAAAGAATATCCAACAGGTTCTGCTCACGTTGGGCATTTCAGACACTTACTTAATGAATTAAAAATGAAACGCAACTTTTCGCCTGATATTATCTTTATTGACTATTTGAATATTTGTGCGTCTGCAAGAGTAAAAGGCGCTGCGGCGGCTAACTCATACACTCTTGTAAAATCAATAGCCGAGGAGGTACGTGGTCTTGCGATGGAATACAATTGTGCTGTGGTTACTAGTTCTCAGTTTAACCGCGATGGTTATGGCAACTCTGACGTGGATCTTACTAATACTTCTGAAAGTATGGGAATTACCCATACTGCTGACTGTATTTTAGGCTTAATCACTTCTGAAGATTTGGATCAACTTGGACAACTAATGATTAAACAGTTGAAAAACCGTTGGAATGATCTTAGTTATTATCGTAGGTTTGTGGTTGGTGTTGATAGATCAAAAATGAAATTGTATGATTTGGAAGACGGCGCGCAAAATGGAATATCAAATGACCAATCTGCGGCTAACACGTCTTTTCAAAAACCATCATTAACAGATACACCAATATTTGATAATACTCAATTTGGTAAAAAGAAAAAAGGTTTGTTTGATACAGGAGATTTAATGTGAGTTACGTAGTGCGCAAAACTGAAGTAAAAGATCAGTATATGATTTGGGATAAAGATCAAGATATTCCAATTCAATTAACTCTTGATAAACAAAAAGCAAACGATATTGCTCGTAAACTCAATTTGGGTTCTGGGTTTGAAGGTAACATACCAGCTTTTGTGATGCAGAGGATCTAAATATTTTATAAATAACCCTAGATTATTCTATAAGAGGAAAGACTATGAAGGGGTTCAAGACACACCTTACCGAGGCCATTAAGGCCGAAGATTTTGAAGCGGCAATTGTGATTGGATGGCATGAAATCACAGGACAAGAAATTAATCCTGAAGCTGCGGGTATATCGCAAAAGGTATACGATAGCATCATGGCTCAACCTCAGTATGTTGATGCTGGTAAAAAAATTGCGCAATCAATTAAATCTCATTTTAAACTTGGCGATAAAGTTAAAGCGGAACAATATGGTCGTGCTAAATCAAGTCTTACCTCTTTTTGGAGTGGCCACGGTGCTACTGACACAACTCCAAAAACCGATATATTAATTGGCGATAAAAGACTATCATTGAAAATTGGTATGGCACAATTAATGTCAGGCGGTAAAGCAGAGTCAACTGCAACTTTTTATGCTGCGATGGAAAAAGTAAATATTTCAAAATCGCCGCAACTAAAAAAAGTATTAGGTATTTTTGATGACTTTGTTACTGCCCAGCTTGCACCATCTCAATTAAGACCTATTATTAAAGCAGGAAATAATCCGGTAGTTAACCGAGGTGAAGCTGCTCATAAACAAATTATGGTTGAACTCGGCAAGTTGTTTGAGGAAAGTGAACAATTTAAAATTGAGTTTGCGCGTGAAGCTATGTCAGGTTTCGTTAAGTATGGCGAAACAAGTAATTCAGCCGCAGAGTTTATGGTCGTATCAGATCACAACGGATCTTCAACTAAAATCACCTCAGTATATGACGATGCGTATTGTAAAAAGATTGCTGATGCGATGAAGCTACAAGCTCGGTTCAAAACATCATCTCGTAAACTAAAAGGTGTAAAGACTGGAGAGTATAACTTTTGGTCTGTTATTTCGCTTATCGTTGATGCAAAACTCAAGGAAGAAGTTGAGCTTGAAGAAGGTATGTTTAGAAATGTTATTAGCCGGTTAAAAGGTAAGATCGGTCAAGGTATCAAAAAGGCTAGATCGTTTATTTCAGGCAAGGTATCAAACGTAATGTCATTCTTTGAAACTGACCCAGATGTTAAGGTTAATAATAAAATTAATTTCTAATGGCACAGTTAGGTTTTGTATATGAAAGATACGCATCAGACGCGTTAAAGAAATATGATTTAGTACCGGCTACTTTTACTCCAGCAGGAGCAGGAGCAGATCAACCGGATTTAATAATTAAAAAGCCAGGACCTAGGGCATTAGGACAGAGTGGTTGTGAATTAAAGATATCGCCAGCGGCATCAGGTGGATCTTTAGTTTTAAAATATATAAATGGTAAATGGCAATTTGATGAAATACCTGTAAAGGATGTTGAAAAAAGATTTATAAAAGCAGTTGCAATACGCGCAAAGGCATTGGACAAAATCAATAAAGCTTGGAGTGGTATTGAGTCATATAAGTTTGCTACTTCTGCATTATTGATAAACGAAAAGAAAGTATTAACTAAAAAAGAACAATATAAAAAAGAACTGAAAAGGTTTCCTGATGTAAAAGGTGAAATACCATCTACTGAAATAGAAGGCTATTATAACACAAAGGACACTTATTATATTAATGTTGGTACGCATGGTTTATATTTGCTAGGACAAAAAAATCCGTTGAAACTAAATGGATTAAGAACCTTTGGTAAAATGGCAACAGCAGGTTATAGAGCGAGAGTACAAAATAAAGGTGGTGGAAATTATCAGTTTACATTTGAGTTAACATTTGGTATAATTAGACAGAATCGGTCAGATTATAACATTGCGCCAGTAACAAGTGCAAAGAATGTAATGATAAATTTAGATGTAATGGAAAAATCTATTGCACAGCTATTTAAGGTAGAAATATGAAAAGTTTTAAATCGTTTATAACAGAAGATAAAAATCTTCATATGACACATGCTGAAGATGCTGTTATAGATGGAGGTATAAAAGGAACAAGAAATGTTATCAACTATCTCCGTGATATTCGTGATATGCTTAGCGGCAACACTAAGTCTGCTGTTAACATAAGTGTTAAATGGGATGGCGCTCCAGCCGTATTTGCAGGAACAGATCCAAGTGACGGAAAGTTCTTTGTAGCTAAAAAAGGCGTGTTTAATAAAAACCCTAAAGTTTACAAAACACATGCTGATATTGATGCTGATACTGTTGGTAAAGGCGATCTTAATTCTAAATTAAAAGTTGCCCTTGACGAGTTTTCAAAACTTGGGATTAAGGGTGTAGTACAAGGCGATTTTTTATATGAAAGAAGTGATATTAAAGAAGAAACGATTGATGGTGAATCGCATCTTACTTTCCATCCTAATACGATTGTTTACGCGGTACCTAAAGCATCAGAACTTGGTAAGGCAATACTCGGATCCAAGGTCGGTGTGGTCTGGCATACAGTCTACCGAGGAGATGCGTTTGAATCAATGTCGGCAAGTTTTGGAGAGGAGATTGCTTCAGGCCTCAAAAAAGTAAAATCTGTTTGGTCAGTTGATGCCGTCTTTAAAGATCAATCAGGAACGGCCAATTTTACTGCTGATGAAACTACAGAGCTTACAAGAATACTTTCTCAAATTGGAACATTGTTCCGTGTAGTTCCTAAAAAGACATTTGATGGTTTATTACCTTCAACCAATAAAGAACTCAACATGAGAGTAAATACTTATATTAATGTTAAAGTACGTGAAGGCCAGCGTGTAGGTAATCCAAAAGTGTTTGTTAAAGGATTAACAAAATATCTTAACGATTGGTATGATGGAGAAATTGCCGCAAAGAAATCACCAAAAGGTAAGGCAACTTGGGAAGCTAAGAAAGCCGACGCAATGAAGTTCTTTAAAACAAACAAACCAAAAGATATTGAAAATTTATTCACAATGTATAACCTAATCGTAGATGCAAAACATATGATCGTACGCAAACTTGAAAAAGTTGACGGATTAAAAACATTGCTTAAAACGAATAAAGGATTTGAAGTTACAGGGCAAGAAGGTTTTGTTGCCATTGACCGTTATGGTAAGAATGCGTTAAAACTTGTTGACCGCTTACAATTTTCAGCAGCAAACTTTTCAGACAAATACATTAAAGGATGGCAGAAGTAATGGCTATTTGGAACAAATTAACTCAAGCATATTTACAAGGTAATAAAACTTTATTTGAAGCGTTTATGCTCGCGGATAAAGACGGTAATATCATCAACTCATTTGGAGTTGCATCTAATATTCCAATTGCTGCAGGCGACGTTGCCGGTTATGGCCATATTAATAAATTTGGCGCCACAGGCGGAGACGTGACTGCAGGTACTATCTGGGACGGTAATTCAGCAGCAGTAACATATCCGTACCCAGCTGCCGGTGTTGTAGCTGTAACTTCTACTCAAAACAGTGGCGCATCAGTTGAAATCCAAGGTCTTGACGCAGACTACGCACCACAAACAGTAACGACTACTATTGGTGGAACAACCACTGAAACATTTTCACGAGTATTTAGAGCTCGTATGGTAGATACTAATAACGATGCAGATGTTACTATCAATCAAGGTGGCGCTTTAGCTGCAAAAATTATTGAAGATAAAGGCCAAACTCTTATGGCTGTTTATACTGTGCCGGCAGGTAAAACGGCGTATCTAATCAAAACTCAAATGGGTTCTGACAAAGCATCAACAAATGCCTCGTTACAATATACATTATTTGCAAGACCTTTCGGTGGTACATTTAATGTTAAAGGTATTTCATATGCTGCCGGTGGTCAAAATGTTGTTGTAGAATATCCAGTACCATTAATGTTTGAAGAAAAGACAGATATCAGAATTGATGTCGCTGCCGCATCAGGTGGTCAAACTTGTTCAGCAACTTTTGACCTTATATTGGTAGACAACCCGACATAATGTCACGGTTGCCACTAGTGAATACCGTCTATACCAAATTGGCAACCTAAATTAAGCCTTATTTTTACATTTCCTTAATAAATATAATTGTAATTCAATAAAAACAATCGTATGCGTTAAGGAGATGCAACATGTCACACACACTTCAATCACAATCTTTATATAAATTTATTACGTTATCAATAGTAATTGAAAAAATCAAAGCTTTATTTGTGGCTTTAGACAAATTCATGTATAAGCGTGCACTAAGACGCCAATCATATAGAGAATTATCCTCCCTTTCAAATAGAGAATTAAAAGACATTGGCTTGTGCCGCGGCGACATCATGGCTGTTGTTAACGACCAGTTTTACGGTGACTCTATCCGCGAAAAAGAAACAACTGCAGAAATAAACAAAAATCTTAAAGGGTGGGCATAATATGTTAGAACGTATATA
>Ga0209603_1005699_pt1 | contig 9958 bp, 8 predicted proteins | sample COGITO_mtgs_1206_FD_184812 | JGI IMG/M metagenome (GOLD analysis project Ga0209603, IMG submission 184812) | Pelagic marine microbial communities from North Sea - COGITO_mtgs_120607 (SPAdes) (version 2) | ecosystem: Environmental > Aquatic > Marine > Epipelagic ... | reverse complement strand
AGTCCCCGCGACGCGGCAAGGGCAATGCCGTCACAATCCTTATTGCTAATCACAAGGGCGATGGCAGCATTAATTTGATATTTTTCAATGGCATCAGCAAGGCACAGCATATTGCTGCCACGCCCTGAAATGAGTATGGCAAGCCGGATCATGCCTGCCCAAGCCAGTGGTCGCTATTTTCCAGATTGACAGCATCACCGCCATCACGGCTGACAAGCTTACCGATTATCAGGGCGTCAGGCTCAGGGCCATTTTTCAAGGCCTGAAGAACGGCATCGGCCTTATCGGCCTCGACATAGATGATCAGGCCGATTCCACAATTGAATGTGCGCGCCAGTTCAAAAAGTTCCATCCGGCCTTGGTCGCGAAGCCAGCCAAATACCGGCGGTAAAGGTGCGGCAGCGCAATCGAGCGTGAATGCCAGCGTGTCATCATAAACGCGCGGCGGATTTTCGATAAGACCGCCACCAGTCACATGAACAATGCCATTCACACCACCCGTTGCAAGCGCGGTTGCCGCTGCCTTTTGGTAAATGCGTGTTGGTGCCATCAATTGTGCGCCAAGGCTGCCTTGATCAGGGGCAAAGGGGGCTGGCGCATCAAGTGCGGCACCCGATATTTCAATGATTTTGCGAACCAGTGAAAAGCCGTTGGAATGAACGCCTGATGAGCGAAGACCAATCGCCACATCTCCCGATTTTGGCTGGCCGGGTGATAATAATGTGCCGCGTTCAGCCGCGCCAATGCAAAAACCGGCAAGATCATAAGTGCCAGCCGGATACATGCCTGGCATTTCGGCTGTTTCACCACCAATCAGAGCGCAATCGGCCTCGACACAACCATCGGCAATACCAGCAATAACTTCAACAGCCATATCGCGTTCTAATTTTCCTGTAGCAAAATAATCAAGGAAAAACAGTGGCATTGCACCTTGAGCCAAAATATCATTTGCACACATGGCAACAAGGTCAATGCCAACGCCGCGATGTAGTCCGGTGGTTTTGGCAAGTTCCAATTTGGTGCCAACCCCATCGGTGGCTGCAACCAAAATGGGGTCATGGAAGCCGGCTGCCTTGGTATCAAACAGACCGCCAAACCCGCCAAGGTCGGTGCTGGCACCAGCGCGTTTTGTGCGCTTGGCATGCGGGGCAATATCACCGATCAGCGCATCGCCTTCATCAATATCCACGCCAGCGTCGCTATATTTCAGGGATTTAGGTTGTTTTTGTCCGCTAGACATGCTGGCCTCGATGATTAGGAATGATATAACACTTTTAGTAATTACGTTCGGCAGTTTCAAAACTGGCAGAGAATCAACCCGCATAATAGGTATTGGACGACATGCGCGCAGCATTTATCTTTCACTTAATCACACTATTTCGTTACCCGTCCAGACTGCTGGTGGTTTTGGTGCTTGGCCTTGCCATCAGTGAACCGGCTTTGGCGGCCAATAATCGTTGTAATGAGCCGATATTTGGTGTTGCTGGCATTCGCATTGACCAACGCGCCGAAAATGCATCAAAAGCGCGCGATATGGGAATTCGCAATGCTGCCGAACGCGCCTTTGCAATCGTTCTGGATCGATTGCTGCCAAACGCCGAAGGCCAGGCGCAATTCATGGCGGCGCATGATCTCGATAATTTTTCCGATTTCACCCATATTGTCGAAGAAAATAATCTGGAACAACGCTATATCGCGACGCTGGATTTCTGTTTTGACGCGGCACGGCTGCGCCAAGCGATGATCGCTGCCAGATTGCAATGGTCGGAACTGCAAAGTCCGCCCATTTTGGTTGTGCCTGTCTGGAAGGGCCCAGATGGTGCGCGGGCGTGGTATCGTGACAATAAATGGCTTGCGGGGTGGTGGGATGCGGTGGCGTCATATAGCGGCCTTTTAGCATTGCGCCAGCTTGATCGTAATTTGATTAATGAGCGCCAGTTTCGCGGTGAAGATCTAGCCGATGCCAATCCGGTCAAATTGGCTGCTGCTGCCAGCCTTGTCAAAGCCGAACAGATAATGGTGGTGATGGCCGCCCTCGATTATGATGGCTCAAAGCCGGTCATCACGATTACCGCACGGCTATTTGATAAAAATGGTCAATTGCTGACCGATATTCTCTATGGCGATCAGATGGTATTGACCAATCTGGATCAGGACGGTTTTGATGAAATGCGCCGGAAAATCATCGCCAAGATGGATTCAAGCTGGCATATGGCCAATCTGATTGATGGTGCTGTCGCTGATTATTTAACAGTTTTTATGCCCGTGTCGTCGGTCAAGGACTGGGCAATGCGCCTAACGGCTTTGAATGAGGTGGCGGTGGTTCAAAGCTATGACATCTTGTCGCTTGATACAAAGGGCGGACAGGTTGTTTTGCGGCTTGTTGGATCGCGCGAAGCCTTAGGTAACGCGCTTGCCGCGCATAAGCTAGAGCTTGTCGATGATGATGGTCGTCTGCTGATCAAAGCCAAGCCGGAAAACAGCTAGGGCGATGGGTCAATTGCGATGAAACAATTACCGCTTGAATTGCCCTTTCGCCAAGTTGCCGAACGTGCTGACTTTATTGTCAGTGATTGCAATGCCTTGGCCGTGGCCTCAATCGACCAATGGCCGGATTGGCGGGGCAGTTGTCGGGCGCTAAATCTTGTTGGGCCATCAGGTGCGGGAAAATCGCATCTTGCGGCAATCTGGCAATCGCTTATCGGTGATAGCCATCACTTTGTGCGGTTAGAGGCAGAACAGATGCCACCCGATCCCACCTTTTATGTTTTTGACAATATCGAGTCCGATGACAAATGGAATGAAGAAGCCTTGTTTCATTTTTTCAATCGCTGTGCGGCAGATCAGGGCGGGTTGCTTTTGCTGTCACAAACGCCTGTTGGACAAATGAATTGGCGATTGCCCGATTTGCGGTCACGCATGCGGGCGGTAAATATGGCGCGTATTGATTTGCCTGATGATGATTTGCTTTATGCGCTTTTGGATAAATATTTTGCTGATCGGCAAATGCTGGCATCGCCATCACTGTTGACTTATCTTGTGGGGCGCATGGAACGGTCATTCAGTGCGGTTCAAAACATTGCCAGCGCGCTTGACCGCCGATCCATGGCCGAACGCAAACCACTGTCGGTGTCGCTGGCGCGCGCCATGTTTGACGAATTGCCATAGCTGGGCGCCATGGCCATATCTGCCTAGCCGTTATTTTTGATTAGAATGATACGACCTTTTTTGACGGCAAGGGCAATTTCACCCTGTTTCAGGCGCAATGCCAGATCACCAAAAATTTCGCGCCGCCACCCATTCAATGCGCGGATCGGTGCGTCATCATCGCTTGCCAGCAATTCCAATTCTTCGGCTGAGGCAATCAATCTTGGCGCGATATCATGCTTGTCGGTCACATGTTTCAGCAGCACCCGAAGAAGCTCCATCACCGCGGCAGGTGGGTGTTTTGCCGGGCCGCGTTTTTCTGCCTCGGGAAGTGATGATGACGGCATGGCGGCAACCATGTCCAAAACCTTGCTGATTGGGGCAACCAGCTTGCCATCTTTGCCACCCGGAAAATTGCGGATGTTGGCATAATCTTTTCGGTCTTTCGGGTTCGATCCGGCAAGATCAATCAAGGTTTCGTCACGGATTACCCTGTTTCTTGGCAAATCACGACTTTGCGCTTCTCTTTCACGCCATGCTGCTAGATGCATCAGGCGCAATAATGGTGCCGGACGCATATTCCGCACCTTGAGCTTTTGCCATGCGGCATCGGGCGCGGTGACATAAGTCGCCGGATCATTTGATTTGGCATATTCTTCATCAAGCCAATGGCTGCGGTTTTCGGCTTCCAGCTTGCTGCGCATCAGGGGATATAATTCCGCAAGATAGATCACATCATCAAGCGCATAGACAATCTGGCGGTTGCTCAAGGGGCGTTTTGACCAATCGGTAAAGCGTGAAGTTTTATCGATATCATGGTTCAGCATAGCCTTGACAAGCTTGTCATAGCCAACTTGATCGCCAAGCCCGCAAACCATCGCCGCAATCTGGGTATCATAGATTGGCTCAGGCAGACTGCCCATCAGATGCAAAAAGATTTCCATATCTTGATTGCCAGCGTGAAACACTTTGGTGATATTTTGATTGCGCATCAAATCCCAAAGTGGGTTTAAATCAAGATTGGGGGCAAGCGGGTCAATCGCAACAGCATCAACGCCATCGCTGATCTGGATCAGACATAATTGAGGATAATAGGTGCGCTCGCGCAGAAATTCGGTATCGATCGCCAAAAATTCGGCATTTTGATATTGTGTTAAGATTGCGTTCAGTTCTTCATTTGTGGCGATAGGCGGTGCCGCTTTTGGCACATTTGCGTCATCGCTGCTCGCTTGGCTGGCTCGTCGTTTCATTAATTACCTCGCTTTACACCGGATGATATACGGCAAAAAGCACGCTTCTGAAAGGCAAACCTATTGATTTCGTCGAATAGCGCTCTTAAATCTTATGCATGACAAACATTCAAAACCCATGTGAAAAGATCAAAAACGCCACAACAGCCATCGTGATTTTGGTAGGCGCTCTCGGCCTTGGCAATCAGGTTGTTGCCGCAACGGTGACGCCGCATCGCGCATTTTATGAAATGCAGCTTGGTGTCGCTGACCAGAACTCAAATGTGCAATCCGTTAGTGGCCGATCGGCATTTACGCTTGATCGTGATTGCGATGGATGGCGTTCTAACGAAGAATATCTGATTGAATTCGGCGGCCAAGAAGGCAGCCGTGACCGGATTTTGTCGCGCTTTGAATCATGGGAATCCGACAAAGGCGACATGTATAGTTTCGAGATCAGCGAAAATAGCAGCTTTGAAGCGGCAAAAGATTTTGGTGGCTTTGCCGAAATAAAAACTGGCGGCGGCGATGCGTATTTTTCAATGGCTGATGAGGTGGCGTTGGCTTTACCAGCCGACACTTATTTTCCGATGCGGCATTTGAATGCCATTATTGATAGCGCCGAAAATGGCAAAACCATGCTTGCCGCGTCAGTATTTACCGGTGCCAAGCCTGATGATGCGCTGTTGTCGACCAATACGGTTATTGGCGGGTGGCGCGGCGAAGTGGCGGCCATTCAGATGGGTGAATTTGGCCAAGATGGCTATTGGCCAGTTCAGGTTGCCTATTTCAAACCAGCGGCGACAGCGGCCGCACCTGAGTATGAAATTCAATATTCGATGCAGCCAAATGGCGTGATTCGACGATATGTCATTGATTATGGTGATTTTACCATCATTGCCAAATTGTTAAAGCTGGAAAGCGTCGAAACGCCAACCTGTCCCTAAGTGCTGATTGTGATCGCAATTGACATGGTGATGGCTAGATGGCCGGATCGGTGGCGAGACAGGCTGTGCCTTTGGCCAGCGTAAACGCGTCTTGATTGGCTTTTTGTAATTTCGTTTCATTGCGTTCAACCAAAAGATAGCCGGGCCATTTGCGCGGCACATTCTGGTAAAGCCGGTCAAGACCGGCAAGGCGGCCGCCAAGAATAATCACATCAGGATCAAACATATTGATGATCATCGCCGTGGTTCGGCCAATGCGGTCATCCAAGACCTGCAAAACGCTTGACGCGACCAGATCGCTGGCATCGGCGGCGGCGGCAATCGCTTTGATATCAAGGCGTGTCTGGGTGATATTGTGATACTCGGTTTCCAATCCGCCAAGCGACAAAAAACAATCAAGGCATCCTTTGCGTCCACACCAGCAATCGCGTCCATCAAGTTCGTGCGGCACTGGCCAGGCAAGTGGGGTATGACCCCATGCGCCAACAGTGCGGTTGGCACCGCGCCATAGCTTTTGACCAAAGGTCACGCCGCCAAAAACATGATTATCCAGATAAAGAGCGCAGGCAACGGCACTATCTTTTGCTGCGCCAAAACGGCTTTCATAAAGGGCGAGGGCTTGTCCGGGGCTTGCCAAGGCAACAGCACGTCCTAGGCTAGCTTGTAGATTTGCTTTTAAATCTGCACCAGCAAGACATTTCAGGCCGTCAGGCGGGCTTGGCTGGCCGATAAAGCCGCCTTGTGCGCTAACCGCAATCGACTGGGACAGGTCGGGATGCGCTGTGGCCGCATTTGCAACCAGAGAACCACAAATTTCCAGCAAATTGGACATTTTGTCATGGTCAAGGCTGTGACTATCTTGCCAAACAAAATCACCGCCATCGTTTAGGATGGCGGCGTTTATCACGCTATTGTCAATTGATAGCCCTAAATACATATCCGGCCTTTTGGCCCGATTGTCAGGCTATTTGATTTTTGATTCGCGGAAGATGACATGCTTGCGTGCGCGTGGGTCATACTTCTTTAGCTCAAGCTTTTCAGGCTTGGTGCGAGGGTTCTTTTTGGTCACATAAAAGTAACCAGTGTCAGCTGTGCTTACGAGTTTGATTTGCAGGGTCGCTGGCTTCGCCATGACACACACTCCTAAATTAAGGGTCTTTGGTTGGACCCGTCTTGGAAAACTGCGCGCAAATTGGGGTAAATCGCAACAAATGTCAAGCGCAGATCATCGTCTTTTTCGTTTCGACCCTTTGCCATGCCCTGACGCATTGCGGCCATTGCCCGACTTTGTTCTGTTACCGCGCCCCGATGTGTTGGCACCATGTTTTTTTGCGTATTTTGCTGATTTCCGGCCAGATATCTCGCTTTGCAGGCCGCCTTCAACCCATTCCAAAAGAATGCCGCCTGATACTGGTGTGACCTCGGTCACTTTGACCCGCAAAGACAGCCCCATGACAAAGCGCCAACCATTATGCCGCCCATCGAGCGATTGCGCCGCTTCATCATAGTCATAAAAATCGTCAGGAAAGCCGTTCAGCGGCAATAATCCGTCAGCGGCACCATCTTCAAGCCGGATAAAAGCCCCAAAACCGGTAATGGCGACAATTATGCCATCAACCACCGCGCCAAGCCGCGCTTCAAAAAGGGCAGCGGCAAATCGGTCAATGGTACGGCGTTCGGCTGCGGCTGCATTGGCCTCGGTTTCGGAAATATGCGTGCAAATTTCGGCAATCTGGTCAAGCGACATGCCTTTCAAGCCGTCCTTTGGACCGGTTTTTCGGCCCGCGGCGGCATCGACAAGCGCACGATGGACAAGCAGATCAGCATAACGCCTGATTGGCGAGGTGAAATGTGCATAATTGCGAAGTGATAATCCGAAATGCCCGATATTATCGATGCTATAGACAGCTTTTGCCTGACTTCGCAATACCGCTTCATTCACCGTTAATGCATCAGGAGTGTTTTCGGCAAGCGCCAGAACCTTGTTGAAATGATGGGGGCGAAGCACCTGTCCGGTGGTGAAATTGCCGCCAACAGATTCGGCAAGCTTGGAAAGGTTGGCCGCTTTTTTAGGGTCAGGCGTGTCATGAACGCGAAAGACACACGGTTGGCGGCTGGCAATCAAACTATCGGCCGCGGCGACATTGGCCGCAATCATGAAATCTTCGATTAAACGTTGCGATTCGGTTTGCGACCTTTGGGAGATGGCAATGGCTTTGCCGGTTTCATCCATAACAACGCGGCGTTCCTTCAGGTTCAGCGCCAAGGGTTCGCGGTCTTGCCGGTCTTGATTAAGCGCCCGCCATGCACCGAACAATGCGTGAAGGCAGCCATGCGGCACATCGCAATCAGCCTCATCCATTACCCCATCAAAAACCGCCTGAACCTGATCATAGGTTAATCGGGCATGTGACCGGATCAAGGCGCGTTCAATATGATGCGATAGGCGTTTGCCATTTTTATCAATCTGGATTTCGGCAACCATCACCGCGCGGTCTTCATGCGGCCGCAGCGAGCAAAGATCATTCGAGATCGCCTCGGGAAGCATTGGCACAACACGATCGGGAAGATAAACCGAATTGCCGCGTTTGCGCGCTTCCTGATCAAGCGCGCTGTCAGGGCGGACGTAATGCGACACATCAGCAATGGCAATAAGAAGACGCCAACCGCCATTTTCGGCTGGTTCGGCAAAAACCGCATCGTCAAAATCCTGCGCATCAGCCCCGTCAATCGTCACAAGCGGATGATCGCGAAGGTCACGCCGGCCTTTTATCGGCGGAATCTTTAAGCCCTGTGACTCGCTGGTTGCTGCATCGGGAAATTGATGTCTGATGCTAAATTCGGCAAGGGCTAGCGCGCTGAAAGCACCAGGTGATCCGGCATTGCCAAGATTGGTGATAACCCGTGCATTTTTGCCAATATAACCGCGTGAGGGCAGTAATTCAGCCTCGACCAGATCGCCAGCCTTGAGGGTGATTTTATCATGTGCCGATAAAACAAGGCTGTCACGTTTGCCACGATCGGCCGGTTGCAGGCGAAACCCTTTGCCGGCGGGAACAACAACGCCAAAAAGACGCTTTTGCTGGCGATCAAGAACGCGGATGATGCGCGCCTCATATAAGGCGGGACCAACACGGGCAAGGCGGGCAAGTACCTGCTGGCCAACAGCGGGCGCACGTCCTGCGCGGCGGCTTAGAATGACGCGAATTTCAGGCTGGTTTTCGCCGTCATTTCCAACCTGACGCGCCATGCCATCGCCATTATCGTCAAATTCGGTGAGTTCAAGAACGGCTATTTCAGACAATGTGTCGGGGGCGGCAATGCCGCGGCGATCGCCGGCAAGAATGCCGCGTTCGGCCATATCGCGCAGCATCCGGCGCATCGAGGCGCGATGATCCTGCCCAATTTTAAAGGCGCGCGTGACATCGCGAAGGCTTGGCGGGACAGCGCAGCTGTTAATATAGTCAAGAACCGATGCCTCATCGGGCATAGCCAGTTTTTCCGGCGCATTATCTGGGCGGGAGTCACCCGGTTTACGCGCCATTTAGACCGCTTTCTGCTTGTCAGCGGTTTTTTTGGCAGCGGTTTTTTTGGCGGTAGCTTTTTTGGTCGCTGTCTTTTTGGCGGTGGCTTTTTTCTTCGGTGCCGCTTTTTTTGCGGTTGCGGGGCCTTTGGCTGCCTTGGCGGCCAGCAAGTCTAGCGCGGTTTCAAGGCTGATATCTGCAATGTCATGCGCTTTGCCCAAGGTGGCACGAAGCTTGTTATGTTCGACATAGGGGCCGAACCGGCCTTTTTTGACATGAACTTCACCGCCCGATGGATGCGTGCCAAGCAAGCGTCCAGCCTTTTTGGCGGCTTCAGCAAGAAGATCAACAGCACGGTTGATGCCGATTTCAAGAACGTCATCATCGGGCGCAAGACTGGTAAATTTGCCCTGATATTTTAAATAGGGACCAAACCGGCCAAGACCAGCTTGGATCATATCACCGGTTTCGGGGTGCGGCTCGATATCGCGTGGCAACGCCAGCAAGCCAAGTGCGGCTTCTAAATCCAGCGATGATGCGCTTGTGCCTTTTGGCAAGGAGGCGCGTTTTGGTTTTTTGGTTTCAGGGTCGCCAATTTGCACATAAGGCCCATAAGGTCCGTTCCGCAAATAGACAGGGAGACCCGAAACCGAATCAGGCCCAAGCTCTTTATCGGTCAGGGGCGCGTCGCCATCAGCATTGTCATTCTGGCTTGCTAGCTGGCGGGTGAATTTACATTCTGGATAATTCGAACAGCCAACAAAGGCACCGAATTTGCCAAGCTTTAGCCCAAGACGCCCATTATCACAATTCGGACAGCTTCGTTTCAATGCGCCAGTTTCATCAGCCTGAAAGAAATGTGGCCCCAATTCTTCGTCAAGAACATCAAGAACATTGGTGATGGTTAAATCTTTGGTGCCATCAATGGCAGTTTTGAAATCACCCCAGAAATGCGCTAGCAGCGTTTTCCAATCAAGATTGCCAGCCGATACTTCATCAAGCTGGGTTTCAAGCTGGGCAGTGAAATCATATTCAACGTAGCGATCGAAGAAATTGCCAAGGAAGGTCGAAACTAACCGGCCCCGATCTTCAGGTGTGAACCGGCCCTTAT
>Ga0209603_1005697_pt1 | contig 9959 bp, 24 predicted proteins | sample COGITO_mtgs_1206_FD_184812 | JGI IMG/M metagenome (GOLD analysis project Ga0209603, IMG submission 184812) | Pelagic marine microbial communities from North Sea - COGITO_mtgs_120607 (SPAdes) (version 2) | ecosystem: Environmental > Aquatic > Marine > Epipelagic ... | reverse complement strand
TAAACTTTGAACAAATGGAAAAACATTTAGGAGAATACAATGCTTGAAATAGAATGGCAGGATAAGTGGTTACACACATTGCGTGACGATCTCCTAAATTATGGATTGCTTAAGATACAAATGCCAGGTAAGATTACTATAGAACAATTTGAAAAGATTGCTAATGCATTAGGTAAACCGTTAGTAACAACAAAGCATGTCCTTAATGAAAATAGAACCGTCCAAGAATTGAGTAATACTGGTCTGTTTTCAGATGGTGAAGTTGATTGGCACCATGATTGGAGCTATGGTCGAGGAAATTATTTCGGAACTATTCTGCATAACGTGAAAAATGCTGATCTGTCTCCAACGCTGTTTTGTGATATGAGTAAAGTACCAGATAGTTTAAAGGACATGTATAGTGGTGCAATTGGCCATTACTACCCACCGTTGCATTTGCATAATACTTGCTTTACGGAAAAGCAGTTAATGTTGTTGGAAAAGCAAAAGGTTTCAAGGCCATTCTTAATTAATCACCGTGTTACTGGAGAAGAAATCCTTTATTGTAGTATATCAACTATACAAGACAATGAATTAGATCTTTCTCCAATTAAAGAGTGGTGTGAAGAAAATTGTTACAAACACGAATGGGAAGAGCACGACTTACTCATATGGGATAATCTTAAAATGATCCATAAGAGATTTGCTTTTGAAGGAGAAAGATTGCTTTGGAGAACGCAATTCACAATATAGCAGTAATCAGTTTTCCAAGAACTTGTTCTAAAACTCTTACTAAGTTTTTAGCTGAAAAATATAACAAAATCCCAGCTTACGGAGTATTACACAAACCAGAATATCTTGGAAAAAACGAATACAATATAAGAGAAGTTGTGTTTGGCCAAAAACATATTCTGCATGGTCATTGGCACAGTCTTGATAAATTAGATCTAGATGTTTACGATTTTATAAAAGAAAATTATACTATAGTTTCATCTCATAGAGATAGAAGATTAGTATATCAGTCGTTAGCTAAAATCATAGGCCAGACTGATATAAATTCTATATTTGAAAGATTACTTTTGGAAACTGAAGCAGAAAAATGCAAGTGGAATGTATTAGAGCACTACACTATAGAAGGTGATGAGATCTACACAGTTCAGCGGCCCGATCCCAAGAGTATTCGGGTTTAAATCTCCAACTGAGCATTAGTCTCAGATCTTCACATTCATTCTCTACGCTGTGAGGATATTCATTTCTAAATAAAACTGCAGTATCTTTGAAAACATATTCTTGTTTTCTTATCAGTTGATCTTGGTTTACTATTTGTCTAGTGCCTAAGTTTTCATGATGAATATACTTCATTTCTCTTTCATCTTTGAAATCCCAGAAGACTGTTTTGGTTTTATCTGTGCAGTTTTCTATTGGTATATTAACAGAAACATCATAAGTATTGTCTGCACAAGTGCCGGCCCCATCTGCGTGAACTTTGATATTAAATTTTGGAAACAATGAAAGAACTAATATAACGTCTTTAAGGTGGTTAGATATTCCTCCAAAAGATTCTTTGATTTCTTCAGTCACTGGAATATTATTATGCCATTTCTTTTTAGATCTCAACAATTCTAGATCCGCATAATTCAAGAAATTTTTATTGATAAACGACTTTAAAAGTGGCTTATCAATGTTGAGGTTTGGCAAAGGAATTATATATTTCATCTACACTTTCCACGTATGATAAACTAAGTACGACTCTATTGATTGGGCTTTTAGAATTATCTACTCTGTGAGGTATATCGACCCTCCAGCACTTCGCGGTGTTAAGATATATTTCTTCTAAAATTTTTTGGCTCTCAAGACTTTCCATATATTGATACACGCTTGTTTCGTGTACTTGAATTGGAATGTTTATAGCAGTAATTCTTTGACGAATACCAACCGAATCTGCTTTATCGTCTACATGAGTTTTGCAAATACTTTTTGCTGGAACCATAATGATAGCGGCGTATGATGGCCTGATAGGAACTTGTTCGGCGGCATAAGAAATTCTACTAAGTTCTAGATCACTGAGCTTATATGGTATTATTGTCCAGTTTGGTTTTGTAATATTATTACCGATGTCTGCTGCCCATTGTATATCTTCACCTTTTAAATTTATATTTACATCAAACCATTTCATTGGTCATTCCTACAATATGTCTTCTTAAAAAAGTTTTATTTCCATTTAATGCAGTGTGCAGTTTTGTGGTATCAATCAAATAAGCAGATCCTTGAGGAAGAGTGAAGCTTTTATCTTCTAACACAAACAGGCAACTTTGATTTGTTATAAACGGGATATGAACTCTAGGGGTTTGATCTCTATGCCAAGAATAACACTGCTTACCTTTGAGAGTCATTATTCTTGAGTTGAACATGTTCAAGCTATCTAACAATATGTTAGTGTAGTGGAGATCAAACAAACACTTATAATCTTTTTGGAGCCAAATATGATCTTCTGGGCTTTTATTTTCATACAGCGGTAGAAGTTCTGAATTTAGTTTTTCTAAGTCTATATTTTCAAGTAATACTTTATACATCTATAAATTCATAGTTTTGCACTGAAACAAAGTCTAAAGCATTTATATGATCTATGATTTCTTGAATAGTGGTTACTGACATTAGTTCATTATAAGCAGTATCAGACCAAATTCTCTCAACATTAAGAGTCAGGCCGTCTGAAGATAAAGACGGGTCTCCTTCTTCGGTGATGTTGCCATCTAACATATTCGGGGCTATAACATTTTTAATGCTGTTAACTTTAGAACCTACGAGCGACATAGCAGTGTATGGGTCTAGTTGTTGCTCATTAAAAATGAAAGAATAAAGTTGTCTTTTAGGCATTGTAATTCTCCTCTTGAAGATACGTGTTAATTTATGTCTTTAATTTCTATTACTTTGTTGTAAGTTGGAAATTTAAAATACGGTTTTTCGTGATGTTCTCTTCTATTTCTAGAAGTATCTTCAAACCCAATTCCGAGTGCTAATAGGACTTCTCCATCTAACATATTACACAAAGAATCGTTATTATGCTGTGCATCATAAAAACCTGTCTTGTACCCAAGTAAATGTGCAGTAATGTTTAAATAGCCCGCTGCTATACCAATAGCTCTATCTTCGTCAACCTTGGCAGAATAATTTATAGATCCGTCTTTACCGTCTATTATACCCAGTGCTGCTTCAGCTTCAGTTCTAGCAAGTTCATCATAATTTCTGTTTCTCATAAAAACGACTAGGAGATTTGCTAAAGTCTGGGGGTTTGTAGTAGATAAGCGGGGTTCCCACTGAACTACAAAAGAATCAGTTGTTTTGTGTATATTTTCTATTAATTTTCGGTTTTGAATAAAAGCAACTTTATAAAAAGATCTGTTTTGTTTAGCTGGGCATTTAGATACAGCTGTTTTCAGAGTATCAATATCTTCCTGAGGAATATTTTTTGATAAATCCCAATTTCTCTGGCAATGTTGAGACTTTGCAATTGTTAAATTCAGCAACTCATTTACGGACATACTGTTATATCCTTTACTCTGTGAGGTTGCTGGAGTATCCAGTGTATCACATTGAAACAATACTCTATAGACATTTTTTTATCTTGAACTTTTTCAACTCTTGGAGAATCAAAATAACCAAACCTTACGATGGTGGTGTTAACACCTTGGTAGAAAAGTTGTTCATTAGCTTTATCCAAAGCGGCCTTTTCAACTGCATAGATGTGAGGTTTTGATTTGGTTCCATCCGGAGAATTAGATCCAATATTAATAATTCTTTTACCTAACTCAGCAGCTTTATAAAGAAGTTGTACTTGCTCAAATCCGTCATGTTTGCAATTGATAAACACGTCACAATCTTCTAATGATTCGCAATTACCATAAAGATCCTGTAATGCTTCACCAAGACCTCGTCTCGTTCCAGTAATGTAATATTTCATGATAAACCCTTTAAAAGTTACTATTTTGTAATATTTATACACAACGGCGGTTACACATTATGCATACGATGTATAATTTATTTATTAAATATTAAAGGTCAGCCAATGGTTGATACCTGGGAACATGCAAAGGCATTTGAAAGGAAGTATAATGTCAAAGTTTTCTAAGAATAACGATTGACATTCATTTCAAAATAGTTTATACTGATTCTATAAACAGAAAGGACACAAGATGAAAATGTGGAAAAGATTTTACGAAATAACAGTTACATCTTCTGAAGGAAAACTTCTACATAAGTCAGAAGAATATTCCGGATATTCAACATCTGAAGAACTAATGTATCTTGATAGGCAATACCCTGATTGTAAAGTTGAAGCTGAGTTCAAAGAATTTGAAATTAAATCAAATTAACTATTGACATTTCGTTTAGAATCAGTTATATTAGAATCAACAACAAAGGAAACTAACATGTCTATTCAAAAACTTATCGATCAAACTCACAGCTACTTTGTAGAAGCACAAGGTACTGATCTTTCTGATCTATATAAAGGTGATTTAAATGATTTTGAATCAGTACAATGGTTGCTTAATGCGGATCTCACTGATGATGCTATAGCAAAGATTGACCGTATGGATACTGCCCCACGTGAGCAGATCGTATTGGCTATTGCTAGCGAGTATGGCAATGGATATATAGAAACTGTACTAGGTTATGAGGTAGCATAATGGCTTTTACATACTCAGACGATTGTATCTCAGATCTTCATAAAGAAGTTTACGGCTACCGTCCTCGTGGCGCTTTCTTCGATGATTGGGCTAACTGTACTCCTGCTGAAAAGCAGAAGACTTGGGATGAATATTGTCGTGCTCTTGAAATCCAAATGGCTGAAACTAAATCTCAAGAAGAGCAAGACGTCGCAAAGTTTGAAGCTCGAGTTCAAGATGTAATTGGTCTTGGTGCCAACAACCGTAAAACAGCACTCAGCTGGATTACTGGTTCTGAAACCTTTTACCATTCTCAAGACGTTGAACATTTTGTATGGGAACAGGGAATTCTGTTTACTCAATACGGTAAACAGTTAGTTAAAGATCTCTTGAAGATCGTTGAATATAAGGAATATGATTATGCTTAATAAGTACTTTAGAATTGAAGCTTTTTCTTTTGAAGATGGCGAGTACAAGTTGCAAGAGTTCGCAACTGGTTTTGCTCATAAGCAAGCCGCTGATTACTTTCGTCGCCTGCATGATACTAATGAATTTGCTAAGATCACTATGAAACCTGTAAAGGCAGCTGCGTAATGACTGAAAGATTAATATACGGAACTGCAATTGCAATTGCTCTTGTGTTATGTGGATGGTATATAATCCATATTTGGTCTGATTGTTTGGATGATCACTCTGTGTTCACTTGTATGCGGATGCTTAATAAATGAGCCTTGGAGTCGAAATAAGTCAAGTGGATTATGTTGGTGGCGAAGCTTGTAGATATGTCACTTATTATAACAAAGATGATGACTTTGATTACGGATACGAGGTTCAGTTATATTTTCCTACTATAGAGACTCCAGGTGAGGCGATACATAAAGGTCAAATACCTTGGGAACCTATTGAATACCATTCTCTTAGTTATGGAAATGATGAACTCGAAGCGGATATAAGCTGTTATGTGGAGGAACAATGAAACCTGTTGAAATCGCAGAACACAAACAACGTTGGATGCGAGAAGGAGGTCACTCTGTTCAAATACACAGTGATCTTCGTCACCAAGCTTTAGACTATTGTAAAATTCAAATGTTTAAACAGCAATGGGTACATAGAAAATATACTGATGTATATGAAGATACATTCTTTTTTGAGCAATTGCTTGATGCAAAAGCTTTTGCATATTATTTTAAAGAATGGGTAATTAACGATTGACATTCGTTATGAAATAGTATAGAGTAATTTTATAACAAAAGGAATCACTCTATGACACTATACACTAAAAAATCCGAAATTCTTTTTAACTATCTTGTACTTCCTCACTGGGAAAACCGTGAGGATTTTGGTCTTGTACATCTTGACACTAATGAAACAATCTATGAAGGTACCTGTTTTGAGTGCTGGACTTATCTTGCTAAAATCCAACCAAAGTGTCGTTGGTTACAAAAATATGTGAAGTAACTATTGACATTCCGTCGCGAATCAGATATATTGTATATATCAAATGAAAAGGAACTATATCATGGCTTATGTAACTTATAAAAATCGCTCTTCTTCTGACTATCGCTTTACTTGTAAATCTCTTGATGATCCTGAGATTGCAAATCTTAAAGAAATACTTGTCAACCGCAACAGCTTCATTAAACGTGCCCGCAAACAAATGGGTATGATGAGTTTTTACGGTCAACAAAAAACACAAGGTCTTCGTATCCGTCCTCGTGGTCCTCGTCCGTCTCAGTGGGCAAAAGATACACCTTGGGAAAACGCAACTCATTACGATGTTTATATCCGGGATTATTCATAATGGATTATAAAGATCTTATAAAAAAGTTTGTCTCTGAAGGCGGTTCCATTACAAAGTGTGAACCGTCAAAGAAACGTTTCAAAACATTCCGCGGAAAGGCAGGATCCTATAATCGTGGTGCTAAGAAAATCAATCTGCGTGATAAAGGTATTGCATAATGGCATATTACGAACGTACTAACACGGACCTTCGGACTCGTTTGTTGGTTGATCTGATTCTTGAAAATAATCCTAAGTTTGCTGAAGGTACTCAATTGAGAAATGCGCTTGTTGAACACCCAAACTTTTTTAATCTTCATCATCTCGTTGAAGATACTATGGCTGTTTGTTCTGGCGGTCAATATGAATTCAACGATGGGATTCATGAGGATTTTACTGATGAATCAGAATGTAAAACTGGTACTTTGTATGTTTATGAAAATGATACAAGTTTTGCTGAAATTTCAAGTGTTCGTTCTAAATCAGGTGTTCTTAAAAAGGGTGCAATTCGTTGTGTTGTATTAAATCCTGTTTTTGAAAAGTTGCAGTTCATTCTCGTACCTAAAGCTTCTGTTTTGAGTATGATGAGTAAAAATAAGAAAACTTCTTTGTGTCTTACTTGGAACAAAAATCAACAAAGGTTCACTGCGCCTATTGACAAACACGGGTGTATAGAATATAATAGTTTTAAAGAATTAGCTATGGAGGCAAATCACTAATGCTATTAATCATTGAAGGTATGGATCGCTGTGGTAAATCCACATTGGTACAAAACCTACGTAAAAAATATTTTAAAAATCCAAACATAATGGCCCATCATTCGTCGTCTCCTCCTGACTTTAAAGATCCAAATGGTTGGGAAAAAGAACATTATGAGTCTTTATTCATTGCGTCCAAACGACTTGTAAATCAAATGAATTATGATATTATCTTTGACCGTTTCCATCTCGGTGCAATCGTCTATGGCGAAAAGTATCGTGCTGCAGACGGTAAAGACATTTATGAATTAGATCGAAGGTTTCTTAGCGGATATAAAAATGCCGCTCTAATTTTGTTGACTGATACTACTGACGGCATTATGTCTCGTGATGATGGCGATAGCCTTGAACAAAGTAAAGAAGATTTCTTATATAGTCGTAACGCGTTTTTGACTGCGTTCAACGAGTCAAGTTGTAAACATAAGCTGAGCATAAATATAACAAAGAACGGTGGAGTAGGTAACACATATGATACCGTTGCAAAATTTTTAGATGGAGTTCGTAATGAGAATTGATAGTGTACATGATATTCGTGAGTTCTTTAAAGGTGAGCTAGCCGACGAAGCGTTTACGATTGATAAGACAGGCCAAAGGACTATTGAATTAATTGGCGCAAACTTTCTTGCAACAGAACCTGCAATCTTTGGTGAACCAAGCCAAGCTTATATTAACTCTGAGCTTGCTTGGTATGAGTCGCAATCAACAAACATTAATGATATCTATGGACCATCCAAACCTGCTCCTGCCGCATGGCAATATTCAGCAGATCCGCACGGTAATATTAATTCCAATTATGGTCATTTAATATTCTCTAAAAAATATCATAACCAATTCCAAAATGCTTTTGATGAACTATGGAGTAACCCTGATAGCCGTCGTGCTCAAATGATTTACAATCGTCCATCTATTTGGGTTGAGTTTGACGAAGGTGGTAAGTCTGACTTTATTTGTACTAATGCACAAACGTTTTATATCCGCGATGGCATTCTGATGATGGTGTCACAAATGCGTTCTAACGACGCAATCTTTGGCTATAAAAACGACTATGCTTGGGCTCAATATCTTATGGATAAGTTTGTTGCTCAATGGAACCAACAATGTAAACTTCCTGGCAATAAGCACTTTACTATTGATAAAGGTATGCTTACGTGGCAGTGTATGAACTTGCATGTGTATGAACGTCACTTTAACTTGGTTGTATAAATAACATGAGTAAACTAATTCTTATTTCTGATATTATTGAAACACGGCTTCGTAAAGAAAAAGAAATTGAATATTATCAGAATCAACTTGAAAAAATACAAAACAAAATGTTCTTCCTCAAAAAGGATCTTGATATCACAACATTAATTATTGACATGATTGAAAAAGAAAAGGTTGTTGATTTTAAAGAACAGATGGAGGACAAAACTATTATGTTAGGAAACAATAATGTGGACAAAACCAAGACTGAAAACTAGGCTAAAAGAAGGTAAATTTCTTGTAACTTGGAATAAAAGTTCTAAGACTAATGCAAACACACCTAGCACAACAAGGTCGTGTGAAGTTACATTAAAGCCAGAATTAATTCCAGAAGATAAACGCCATCGTTTACCTAATCCCCCGGCAACTGCAGATTACAGAGTTGGTGTATGGGATTGCGAATTAAATGTATGGCATGTCGATGGAATACCGGCAACAAGAGTTATATCTGTTGTAGAAGTAACCGATTAAAAACTGAAAGATTATATTATGGAAGAACGTGAGCCTTACGAGGCATACATGCGTAGGCGCAATTTAGAAGAAGACACCCGTGAATTAAAATGGGATAACCGCTTTATGGAATTGGCTAAAACAATTTCAGGATGGAGCAAAGATCCTTCGAGTAAAATTGGTGCAGTGGCAGTAAACGATGAACGCCGCATACTTGCGACTGGATATAACGGTTTCCCAAAAGGCATTGAAGATAGTCAAGAAAGACTAAACGATAGAGAACAAAAATATCCGCTTATTGTTCACGCTGAAACAAACGCGTTGATGAATGCGCTTTATGCTGGTGTTTCTTTAAAAAATGCAACAATGTACGTTCATGGATTACCCGTGTGTCCTGACTGTACCAAGCTTATTATTCAAGCAGGCATTCGTAGAATTGTTATTAACAAATTCGTAATGAATACTCCAGAAAAATGGGTTGAGCTATGGAATAGCAAATCAGGACCTATGTTTAAAGAGGCAGGCGTATTGGTAACACAGCTTGGCTAATAATTTAACTGATATATATGTTGGCGTTAAGAAAAACGATCCTAATCGTAAAAAGAATGACTTTTATCCAACTCCGCCTCTTGCCACATATCTATTGTGCAAGTATGGTAATCCTCCAAAAAATTTAATTGAACCTTGTTCCGGCCGCGGTAATATAACAAGAGAATTAGTTCGTAACGGTCATAATGTTATATCGTATGACTTAAATGATTATAGTGATAAATTAGTACCTATTAAAACTACAGTTGATGCTATGGAATTACAAAAGCTTGATGGCTTTGATGGTGTAGTTACCAATCCCCCATATCATAAAGACTTGCCACGGAAGATGGCGGAAAAATGGGTAAAAGAATATGATTACGTCGCAATGTTTTTAAGACTAACTTTCTTTGAAGGAAAAAAACGAAATAAACTATTTACAAACTACCCACCTAGTGATATAATATTTTTATCAGACCGAGTTAGATTTGATTCTAATATTATAGAACCAATTGAAAAGAAAGATCAGATCGGCGGTATGATTGCATATGCTTGG
>Ga0209603_1005696_pt1 | contig 9961 bp, 11 predicted proteins | sample COGITO_mtgs_1206_FD_184812 | JGI IMG/M metagenome (GOLD analysis project Ga0209603, IMG submission 184812) | Pelagic marine microbial communities from North Sea - COGITO_mtgs_120607 (SPAdes) (version 2) | ecosystem: Environmental > Aquatic > Marine > Epipelagic ... | reverse complement strand
GTGTCTGGTGTAGGTGAAACCAAACTCAAGCGTTATGGAGAGGCCTTTATTCAGGTTATAAATCGCCACCTTGAAAGCGGCGTTTAAAAAGCTAAACACTAGCTTATAAGTTTAAGTTTAAGTTTAAGTTTAATTCTTTCAGTTTAGTTCTCTCATTGTTGGCCAATAAAAAAGCAGCTGTTATGGAGTGACCCATAGAGCTGCCTTTTCTTAAACTTCGTAATCTATCGTGGCCTAACTAAAGCCCCTACTTTAATGACGCGTAATACGCGGCAATATTAACCATGTCAGCTTCCGTTAGCATCGTCGCCATTGGTTTCATGATTGCGTTGTTACGCTCACCAGACTTAAACGCCTTTAATTGTTGCACAATATACGCTGGTTTTTGTCCCGCTAAATTTGGGTACGTAGGGATTGCACTAATACCATTAGCTCCATGACAGGCAGCGCAAGTCGCCGCTTTTGCTTTACCCGCTTCAATATCTGCAGCTTGAACTTGTGTAGAAAACGCAGCCACAGCCGCAATAGCTAATAAAAATGCTTTTTTCATATATACTCCGATTCTCGAAACAAAATAAACTTTAATAAAATTACAGTCATAAAAGTACTGTAATAAAAATAACACCAAAATCTAAAAACAGCGAATAGCGTATACTGTTTTACTAAGATTTTATTAAGCCAGATCAAAAGGCCTCAGGATAATCATGTCTACACAAAAGAATAATCCAGACATTCAATTTAATAACACTTATATCAAATACTTGCCTGAACTGGGCGCAGCGATTAATCCCGCAAAATTTCTCAAGCCAAGTTGGCTTATTACCAGTATTGATACTGCAGAGCTATTAAGTTCGCCTTCGTTTCCGTCTCTTCAATGGCTAAGTGAACGTTCTTTGGATTGGTTTGCTGGTAAATCATCAATAAGCGGTGCTCAACCTTTTGCACAAAAATATACTGGTCACCAGTTTGGCCACTACAACCCACAACTAGGTGATGGCCGTGGCGTACTGCTCGGTGAAGTAGAATCTAGCCATGGTCGTTTTGATATCCACGTAAAAGGGGCCGGACAAACGCCCTACTCTAGATTTGGTGATGGCAGAGCTGTGGTTCGCAGCAGTATTCGTGAGTTTTTGGCCTCTGAGGCCCTACATCATATAGGTATTCCTACCTCTCGAGCATTAGGTGTATTTACCACTGGCGAACAAGTTCAAAGAGAAACGATTGAACAAGGTGCTGCACTAATACGAGTATGTCCGAGTCATATCCGCTTTGGCCATTTTGAAAATGCCTTTCATCATGGTGACACCGACTTACAAACTCGACTGGTTGAATATTGTATAAATCACGTGTTACCGAAAGAGCACTCTGATTTAGCCGAGCTGTTTAAGGCTGATGCTTCCGACGTTAGCATTGAAGAAAAAACGCGTCTATTGTTTCGCTTTACCATAAAACGTACTGCTGAAATGGTGGCTAAATGGCAAGCTCATGGTTTTTGCCATGGCGTAATGAACACCGATAACATGTCTATTTTAGGCCTTACTTTTGACTATGGTCCGTTTGGCTTTCTAGACCAATATAATCCACAACATATTTGTAATCACTCTGATCACACAGGCCGATATGCTTTCGATGAGCAACCCGGCGTAGCCTTGTGGAACTTGAATGTACTAGGCCACTCTTTGTCAGGCTTACTTGATGGACCAATTTTACGAGCTGAACTTGAGCAATATCAGCCTCATTTATTAGCCGAATATTCAAATTTAATGCGTCAAAAAATGGGTTTTGCAAAACATAAAACCGAAGATCGTATTCTGCTTGGCGAGCTTTTATCGTTGATGCAGGAAAACAAAGCCGATTATTCTATTGTTTGGCGAACGCTGAGCGAAATGAACAATGTCATTGCTGAAAGCAACAAGTTTACCGACCTGTTTATTGATAGAGACGCTGCACTTAAATGGCTAAAGAAATACAGTAATCGCCTTACAATAGAAACACGCAGCGATGAAAAACGAACCCAAACAATGCAAACCATCAACCCTAAATATATATTACGCAATTATTTAGCACAGCAAGTCATAGAAGCTTCCGAACAGGGTGACAACAAACCTCTTGAGGAACTGTATTCAGTACTAAAACGTCCATACGATTCTCAACCAGAGTACTCACGTTACGCACAACACCCACCAGCATGGAGTGAAGAGCTGAGCATTTCGTGTAGCAGTTAGAAAATCTTTAAAGAAAGTAAGCGTGCACTTACGTTCAGTAAAGCAGCAACATAAATGCGTTATTGTATGCACTTAAGCATTGAGATTTTAGCCGCTGTAAACGTATAATGACGGCATCAATAAAGGAACTTATTAAATGAACTTATCAGTAGTTATTTTAGCGGCCGGTAAAGGCACGCGCATGAAATCTAGCCTTCCAAAGGTTTTACATCCTGTTGCCCACAAACCTATGGTGCAACACGTTATCGATGCATCGAAGGCACTTAATTCAGACAACATTACTATGGTTTACGGCCATGGTGGTGATCAGTTAAAAGAAGCCCTTTCTTCAAACAAAGTACATTGGGCGCTTCAAGCTGAACAAAAAGGTACCGGTCACGCAGTTAAAGTTGCTGACGAATTTATGCCTGATGACCAAACTATTCTAATTCTTTACGGCGACGTACCACTTATTCAAACTGAGACGTTAGAACGTTTGTTAGCTGTTAAGCCTGAAAAAGGCATTGCACTTTTAACGGTTAAACTAGATAACCCAACGGGTTATGGCCGTATTGTTCGTGATGAAAATGACAAAGTTGTTGGCATCATTGAGCAAAAAGACGCGAACCCAGAACAACTTCTAATTAATGAAGTGAACACTGGCATTATGGCGGTAAACGGTGACTTGTTAAAAGGCTGGTTAGCCAACTTGTCTAGCGATAACGCGCAAGGTGAGTACTATCTAACTGACGTCATTGCGATGGCGAATGAAGCAGGTTATGTCATCAACACGGCTCATCCAGAAAGTGGTATTGAAGTAGAAGGCGCTAACAATCGTGTTCAACTTGCTACGTTAGAGCGTGAATATCAACGTCGTGCAGCAGAGCAGTTAATGTTATCTGGCGCTTCAATGCGTGACCCAGCTCGAATAGACGTTCGTGGTGACGTGACGGTAGGTCATGATGTGTCGTTAGACGTCAACGTGGTTTTTGAAGGCACTGTTGTTCTAGGCGACAACGTAACCGTTGGCCCAAACTGTGTACTAAAAGATTGTGTCATTGAGAGCGGTGCTACTATTGAAGCTAACTCTTTAGTTGACGATGCAAAAGTAGGGGCGAATGCTCAAATTGGTCCATTTGCTCGTTTACGTCCTGGTGCAATTGTTGGCAATAAAGCCAAAGTTGGTAACTTTGTTGAAATGAAAAAGTCAGTACTTGGCGAAGGTTCAAAAGCAAACCACTTCTCTTATTTAGGCGATGCGACAATTGGCGCTGGCGTAAACATTGGTGCAGGCGTAATCACAGCCAATTACGACGGTGTGAATAAGTTTAAAACGGATATTAAAGACAACGCATTTATTGGTACAAACTCAACGTTAGTGGCGCCAATTACCATTGAAGAAAACGGATTTGTTGCAGCCGGCTCAACGGTGACTAAAAACATCGACAAAGATGGTCTTGCAATTGCGCGTGGCAAACAGCGCAATATTGACGGTTGGAAGCGCCCTACAAAGGGCTAGCGGCTTGTTTCTTCGTTAAAATCCATACGCCAGGGAATACTAAATTCACTGGCGTATATTTACTAATCAAAAATTCAACGTCATTACGAAACTAGCTACTTGTCACCCTTAACTGCCAACTCAAAAAGATCTTCAACAGCTACACCAAAATAGTTTGCGAGCTTTAACGCAATGACTACTGAGGGCGTAAAACGACCTGTTTCAACAGTACTAATTGTTTTTCGTGAAACGCTTATCGCATCGGCTAACTCCTGTTGTGAGACCTTTTTATCACTCCTGAATCGTGCAATATCGTTTCGTAAAAAATCAGTCATTGTTACCTCTTAGCTTTATAAGAATGGTCAACCCAAAAGAAAAAAGCATAACACCTATTATCGCTTGGCAAACTTGATTTACTGAAGCCGTTTCATTGGTAATTGAACTTCCATAAAGAGCAAATACAATTAGCGTGGTTAATGACATCGTCCAAGAGTACTTATAAGCCTTTTCATTGATATGGTTAAAAAGCTCATCCTCGAAATTTGAGAACCAATAGTTTTTGCTATCAACTTTTTTTCCAGCCTTTATTTGTTTAACCAGACTTACAATTAGTCCAACAAACAAAGCTAAAAATATTAATACCTTAGCTGTAATCAAAGACTCACCTCCTAAAGATGTGGACTTTAAAATATCACTAATAACTGGCAGTAAAATAATACTACCTGTGAAAAAGCCCAACAGGCCTGTTTGCTTTAAAAGAATCTCTTCGTTAATTGGTGTTGATTGTGCAGTCATATCTAAATCCCTAATTTAATTTATCTAAATTTGTAACCCCTAGGTATCAAAAGATACCCTAGGGTTACATTAAGATCAAGAGCCCAGTTTAAATAAAATGATTTTATTTTGACCAACACCAAACATATGAGTCACAAAGGCTATCGCTAAATGAAATTCTATATGGACTATCAGAGTGTTATATTACTTGCTTGATTCATGTTTGATTATTAGAGGTTACTTTGGCCAAACCGAATGCAAAAGCGCCAGATAAGTCGGTGACTATTTACTGCAAAAAGTGTCAGCAAATCCTTTTTAAATACAAAAAAGGTGGCAAAGGTGCGTTGATAAAGTGTTTTAAAGAGAGAATTACAAAGGATTATACAACGGAGAATTGTATCTGCCCTCAGTGCAACAGTGTGTTTGCTCGTGACACCTTAGTGAGGGGCACGCCTGCTTTTAAATTTATTGGTGGAAAGGTCTGGTTTAAATAACCTAAGCAATGCCCAGCTTTTTCTTCAGATAATCACTAGTGAGATGTTTTACGACATCAAATGGATCACACTTCTGACCATCTTCATTAAAGTCTATTGGACCAATACGTTCAGCAACGTCTAACGCTGCACGATTAAGCTCGACATTTCGCTTGCCGATGCCCATTAACGCGCCGCCCATCGCCAACTGAACACGTTTTGACTCTTTGTCTGCATTCTTATTTATATTACTGATCACAGACAAGAAAAACTCATCGGTATAAGCCTTCGCTTTTTTCTTGGACAATTCGTAAATCAATCCGTAGGCACAACTGCGTCGGACTTCATCATTACTATGAAGCCACGACTTTGCTACTTCAAACGCGACTGGAGATTTAGCGAGCGTCGCGTCGCATGAAGAAAAAACATGACGCAACATGCCACTATTAAGTTCTTCAACTTGTTGTTCTGCTTGCTCTGTAGTTATTTGCTTTGGATCGTCTATTAACAGTCCAAGTACTTTAGCGTCGTAATTATCCGTCGCCCACAATTCATGTGCCAACGGACGGTTTTTTCCTATTTGTTTAGCCAGTTTGCGCTGTACTGTTAATCCAATACCAAAACTAGACAAACCGCCGGTCTCAGTTAACTTTTGCCAGTTTTCAATGCCACGCGGGTTTTTGTTTTGCTCTAGTAATTCAAACACTTGTGCTTTATTCATCGTCGACCTTTAGGTATTACTTTTGACATTGACAACGAACTTCACCGCTCGATGTTTGCCACTCAATATAATGTCTACCATCTAGGTCTGCACAGCTCACCGCAATAGTTTGGCAGTGGCTGTTTTTTTCAATTTTGCTGTCGTAAATATCTTCTAATGCTGTTTCACCAACAACGGCACAACCACTCATTAATAAGGCAACACACAATGTAATCAATTTTTTCATCATAAGTCCTTTTAGCTATTACTGTTTATCGACTTCAAATACTGACAGAAAAATGGCTAGCAAGTTCAAAATCTTTGTAACAACTCTTGTTTATAATCTTCTACATTAATTTCAATTCTCAACCCTTCGAGCTTTTCTTTAAGTTCATTTGATTTTCTATTAAGCGCGCTAATCGTGATGGTATTGTCGTCTAAGTTATAAAGTTGTTCACAGGCTTTATAATAAAAAGTCATTATGAGCATGGCATCCACGTTGTCATCTTCAATCGCGGCTTCAATCTTTTTTTGCTTACGATAAATAAAGTTAATTTGCTGTTTAAGGCGCCAAACATAATAAGCCTCAGCTAAAAATGGATGGCCTTTATACTTATTAAGTAATGACCCCACAATAATCATACCGAATACAACACCCATCACGTTGAACCAAAAGTGGGTGCCTTCTCTATCAGTAAAAAAGTAAATAGCGGCCTGGGAAATACCCAACGACAAACCAGCAAAGCTTACAATGCTAATAAATATAATAATATTTAAGTGTTTTCGGTAGGTTTGTTTGTCTATAGATTCAAGTTTCATTTGAGATATTCTACTAAATATAATGGATAAAATTGACTAACCATAGTTTAACGTAAAATAATTATTTTTAGGGAAATATGGAGGTAATATCATTTATGTATCATCGCGTTGGCTTAAATTTTATTATCGCGACTCACTGCCCACATTTAGTTAATGGCGTAAAAGTTAGACAAATTAAAGGAGGCACTTTATTAACACATGGAACATTAAAGTAATTTACTAAAAAGGACACTGGTAGCGTGTCCTTTTTTAATTTATTTTCACATTAGACCCAGGGTTACATTAGGGGTACTTTTACAACTTTTCATCCTGCAACAACTCAGGAACTTCATCTACCCCACTTTCTTTCAAGGTAGGCGCTCCCTCGATTTTAACTCCATCACAAGACATAAATATTTTTCCATTCCTGCGAACCTGAGAACACTCTTCAGGCATTACCTCTACTGGTACTTCAACTTTTTTTTCAATAATTGTTTCGACCGGCACTTCAACTTTTTCTATAACTTTTTTTATAATCGGCTCTTCAAATGCCCAGCGATAAAGCCAAAATAAAACAAACAATACGACTAAAATGAAAGCAACTAACGCTATCGCTATAACTATTCGTTTCACCCAAGACATAAACTTGTCATTTTTTAAGCGTTGTTCACGCTTTCTATTTTCATAGTCAGAATTAAGGTTTTCGTATTTCTGTTTATTTTTAGCGTGTTCTAGCTTTTGGGTTTCTCTTTCATCTTCGAGCCTCTCTTTCGCTATGTCGGACTCCACTTTGGTTTTTTTTAACTCTTCTTCATATTGAGATTTTTGCTTTTCAAGCTCTGCAGCCTGAATTCTAGTCTCTTTTTCAATATTCTTAATTTTCTGTTCAAACTCAATTTCTAATTGACGTGTTTTAGCGATATTTTCGGCCTCTGCCTTTTCAAGCAGCTGCTCCCTCTCCAGAACTTGGCTTTCCATCGAAGCTGTCATCTTTTGTTGATTGATAACCCGTGTTTGAGTTTCCGCTTTCAATTGGGTTTGAGCTATATGCTTGTTCCGCTGTAGCTCCTGAAGTTTGGTTAAGTCTAGGCTGCGCATTTAATAATTCCTCTAACTCAAGCCCTGTTATATTCTCCGGAACAGGGATGATTCTCTCGTGAATAATAATTTGTGGATCTTTAACAAAAAATGGTTCAGGTACGGTCTTAATTTTATCCACATATACAGGAACTTCTGTAGGCACCTCAACGATTCTATCAACTTCAACTGGAACTTCTTTTTCTACTTGAACTTCAATCTCAACTATTTTCTCTACTATTTTCTCTACTTCTATCTCAACTACTTTTTCAACTTCTACAACTTTCTCTACTTCAATTTCTTTCTGGACTATGGTTTCAACTTGAATTTCAACTATCTTTTTCCTTCGAGTAGCCCAAACCCTGAAATAGCTCAACGCCTTAACTAATAATGTGTTTCTTAGTGACTTATGCTCTTTTCTTCTCGATGTACTTCTTTTTAAAGCTTCCAAAACCTCATACTTTTTTCGCAATGCTCTTGCTCGCAATATAGAAACTACTTTGCGCCACATCTCATATCTTAAAGATTTATATTCTTTTTTCTTTTTTCTATAGCTAGATGTTTCTTCACGTCTGCGTTCTCTTTCGATTACATTTTGCTCTGATTGTAATGAGGTAAACAAGTTAAGTAGGAAATATAGAGGGTAAATAACTAAAGCTAATATATTTATAAATACTTTAAATGGGTCATCTAGTTTAATTCCGAACACCATAGCAAAATCTTCAATAGTATTTGCGTATGCACTTTTCTTTATCGCAAAATTAGATTCTGAATTGGCAACGTCATTTAACTTTTTGACCTCTTGGCTTTTTATATTGCTAGACTCTTTATTTATTTCATCTAGCCTAACTTGAAGTTTAAATATACGGTTATCAGTATTATCTCGGGATTTCCGAATTGGTTCTAACTCTAATTCTAAGCTTTTTGCTTGATGATTAAATGCTTGTACAGAGGCATTACAGTCTTCTACTAATGAGCAATTAGTGGCGGTCTGACGTCGTTCACTTGCCTGTGTATATAGCTTTTCTATATTAACGTTAAACTCAGTGATCTTCTGATTTTCCATTTGTTTTTGGAGTCTAAGAGTTTGTAGTTCTTTTTGTAATTCTAGTGACTCTTTACTCAAAGAGTTGAGCAAACCTTTATTGTTTATTGCTTGTTGCTTGTATTCGTTTACCTGATTAACTTCTTTAGAGGCTAAACTTGATAAATAGCTACTAATACCTGCATAACAAATAAACCAAAATATGGGAATTATTATAAGCATTGATCCTTTTAATACTTTACTCACATTTGGCCAATTTGATATTACAGAAGAAGTCCAAATTAGTACTGCTACCTCCGCGACAAGCAACAATAGACCCATTGGTGAAATAAAAGGAAAAACAGAAAACGGCGTATCGTAAAATAAGACGTCATACCCCTTAACATTGAACACGACAATTAAGAGGCCTAAAAAACACGTAACACTCCAAATGATCCATTTATTGTAATCTGGTCCTTGTTTTAGTTCAGTCATTAATATAACTCCACATCCATAAATTTTGTCACATTTTGATTAGAAATAATAAACATCTCATCTCGTCCGTAGTTTTGCATAAAATCGTCATATAACCCTTTATGACCCTGTATATAATTCCAATAAGGTAAATAGTCATTGTACATCTGCTTTTTAATCTCTGGAGTGTCTGGAACACCAACCATGTAAGGCCTATGAAAACCGATCTCTGCACCAACCTGAAAACGCTTATGTACACCAGAAGCAAATATAAATCCGCAAGTTGAATAGCACTTCATATGTTTATCACTGTCAGTGATCCACTTATGTGATTTTATATAATGTCCAATTTTTAAGCCTTCATGAACGACTCCGCCCGGTGAGTGCAACATCAGTCGATTTAAATTCTTGTCCTGAGATTGATAAAACTCTACGTACTTTAGAAACTTTTCATAAGCGCCGGCCATAATCGCCCCTTCCCCATATAAATAGTAACCCTCAGAGTCTTCACCTAGCATAAATACCAAATTAGAGGCCCCTTCAAGTGGGTGATTAAATTGTTTGGGCGACTGGATATATGGTGATTTAGTAGGGGGAATAATTTTCTCCACTTTCATTGGGAGAGATTCTTCAATTGGTGTAAAGGGGATATTTTCTTCTGCTAAACTTTCATCTAACGTTTCAGGTTCTAGTTTGCTTTCAGATTCTGGTTTGCTTTCAGATTCTGGTTTGCTTTCAGTTTCTGGTTTGCTTTCAGTTTCTGGTTTGCTTTCAGTTTCTGGTTTGCTTTCAGTTTCTGGTTTGCTTTCAGTTTCTGGTTTGCTTTCAGTTTCTGGTTTGCTTTCAGTTTCTGGTTTGCTTTCAGTTTCTGGTTTGCTTTCAGTTTCTGGTTTGCTTTCAGTTTCTGGTTTGCTTTCAGTTTCTGGTTTGCTTTCAGTT
>Ga0209603_1005691_pt1 | contig 9967 bp, 15 predicted proteins | sample COGITO_mtgs_1206_FD_184812 | JGI IMG/M metagenome (GOLD analysis project Ga0209603, IMG submission 184812) | Pelagic marine microbial communities from North Sea - COGITO_mtgs_120607 (SPAdes) (version 2) | ecosystem: Environmental > Aquatic > Marine > Epipelagic ... | reverse complement strand
ACGGCCAATTCTGTTTTCAATTATTTCTTTTGGTGTCATAGTATTATCTTAAGCATGTACCGTAGCCTTTACGACGCGACGACTTTGCGATCGCTGCCGCTTGGGATTGGGACATAATTTGTATTTCGTTACCTGTCTTGTGGTTTGTGATTGGTGCACAACCGTACCGCTCGGTGTTAGAGCACGACACACAGTTGGTGTAGCCGTACTTAACGCGGATTGGGTGTACTTCTCGTGTACCGCATTTACATATCATAGTAGTTTGTTTTTGTTACAAGTATATTATCGACACTTGCTCGTGTTAGTTTTGTATTAATAATAACTGCTCGACAGAGGTCTCTTAGCAAAGTCCGGAGCGTAAGTATTGTACACTTCGATCGCTTTACTACTATGACCTAGACGCTCAAGTAGTGTAAATATCTTTGCTCGACGGTCGTACTCATTAAACCAATGACGATGGCGCCAAGGGTTTTCCATGAATTTAAAGTCGTGTGCTCGACACTCTTTTTCCAATGCCTCAATCGAGACCTCTATCGCAGTTATATTTGTCATTATCTTATTCTTTTAATTTGTTCAGCGTATGCCCAGTGGTCGTTGTCTAAATCAACCGTTACATTACGGTCGTATACTTCACTCCATTCAACTTCTTCAACTAAGTCGCCATACTTGCCGCCTCGAGTAATTTCAATACTCTCCACGGTTGCTATTTTTACTGGATCGCCACCGAAGCCGCCTTTCCACCATACTTTGTCTCCTATTTTTAATGTACTCATAATTCTTATTTTTTAAAGTAAAAGCCGTAGCCTATTCGTTTGTCTTCTTCAGGGTAATCATAATCACCATATTCGTCAGCGTCGTAATCGTTGTAGTCGCCTTTTTCAATATGAGACTCTACTTCAAAGTACATCTCATCACCGAAGTTGCTAAAGATTACATCTTGCGACTTGTACAATAGCGCAAAGCCAGCATTAATTTTCATTTGGTCGGCACTCGACGGTTCGCCTGGTTGATGGTAGTCACCGCCGCAACCGCAACGGCATTGGTCAAGTGACCCATAGTACATTTGCTTTAACTTTGATTCGTCAATTTCAAAGGTGCTATAGCTATCCAAGGGTTTAGCGTTTATTTTCTTCATGCTAGCAGTTTTTAGTTTCAAACTCGGTTAGTAAATCCATTAGCTTTACGATATCGTTTGGGTACAACTCGCACGTAGACGTTTCGTATTTGTAATACACGGGTTGTGGGTATTTGTATACTTGGTCATTCCAGTTAGACTTATAGAACAACTCCGTGCTAACACGGTGCATTTTAGTAAACTTTGCACGCTTGTTAATCGGCCACATAGTAATGTTGCCCGGGTTGCCGTCTTCAACCGCTTTATCAAAGCTCTTAAGTAAGCTAACTTTGAATCGCTCTTCAACAAAACCGTTAGGTGAGTGAGCTATCCGTACATAGCCGGTTGATGGATACACCGCAGCAAGGCGGCCGTTTTTCAATTGGAAGTGTAGTGTTCCGTTTTTTGTAATGTGATACAATTTCATAGTAGTTATTTTTTATTCATTTATATTATCGATTCGCTATCGTATTACTTCTGTAATTCATAGTCCGCAATTAACACATCAATATCGGTGAGTGACAACTCAACTTCGTGCTCTTCACTAGAAGCATCGTCTTCGCACTCCATCTCCGCCAAAGCAAAGTGTTGCATTACCTCATCCGCTAATTCCGGGTACTTCTCAATTACCTCACGGCAATAAGTGTATAATTGGTACAATCTCATAATCCTTCGTATTCATTTTCATTTAATTCTCTAACAACAGTAGTGCCTAATCCATAAGCATTTTGGTGTGCTTGCTCCAAACTCGAAGCGTAGACAACGAAAAACTCGTCACCATAGGCACATAAATATAACTTATCCACGGTAGTCCCAAAGTTTAGTGTGAGAAAAGTTTTTGCCCTTACGGCTAACACCTTTCATACTGGTTTTAGTTTTCCACTGTGTATAAGTGGTGCCACTGCAAAACCCGAATTCTTCAGTCGCCTCAGCGTGTCGCTCGGCCATCTCCTGCTTGCGTAGTTCTTCACAACGTTGCATGTATAGTTTCATTTCAGTCATAGTAATTTGTTTTCTTGTTACACATATATTATCGATACCGATCCGTATTAGTCTTGTAAAATAAAAGTAGGCACTTCATTTACTTAAAAAAAAATAGTTGCAGGTATTAAGCTACTTCTCTGTGTACCTAAAAAAAAATGTTGTAAACGAAAAAGGTGACAATAGCTAATTAAGTAAATATAGTAGTAGGCTAACGTCGCACTTTTGGTGGCCACCGCATCCGTGTATAGCACTCAAAAACCTTCGTGTAGGTTGGAGTCTACTCTTCCGATGTTATTTCAGCATCAGGCCGGTGTATAGCAAAAAAGAGTTACTTACTCTTCGTCGCTAGGTCTGTGTATGCGGTACACAAGATCACTTGGTGCACTTGCTTTAGCTATTTCTAAGAAGCGTTCTAGCTTTGCAATTGTGGGCTTAAGGCCTTCAAAAGGCTGTTGCACTGGTATTGCAGCGTATAGCATACGTAGTTCGTCAGTTGTTAAATCTAAGTAGTGTTTCATAAGCTTTATTTCTTTATTATATTATCAGCGTTTACTCGTAGTGGTTTTGTAAGTCGTATAGCAAGTAAGTACAGATTTGATCGGGTTGTTGAATAGTTAGTGAGCTGTCAGTTATTTCTAGCACATGTGTGTAGTCGATAGACTCAGTCTTAATCAAATGGTTGTACTCGCCGAGTGCTTCGAAGAAATGGATGCTGTCAGATGTTATTTGGATATCTGTGCGTATGAACGAGCTAGATGACCACACATCGATTACATCTGCTGATTCACAGATCACATGGGTTACTTCATACATGCAACTGCCTGCTGGGAATTCTACTGGTGGTACTGCGACTGGCGTAATGAAAGCCAGAGTTACTGCGTGCTTGTAAGCTAATGGTAGTAATTTCATATTGTTTGTTTCTTTATTATATTATCGATTAGTTTTCGTGTCAGTTCTGTCTTTGGCAGTGATACATGCACCTGTTAAAAACAGTCCACATATCACACCTGACGCTAGTAGGCCACAAATCATTTGGCAACGTCTACTAGTTCAACAATTGCTTCACTTGCTAACACATTCTTAGGAGCGTTAGTACTTTGAGACCAATAGCCTCGCTTAGCCCAACAAGGTAGAATGTTTAACTTTGGCAACATTACTTTCAACGCTTCATCGTGGTTGTAAGTTATAGTTTGGCCTTTGTTGTTAGTGAAGGTTATCACTTGGTTACGACCTAGCCATGATTTGCGTACCACAAAGTTCTTGCGAGTAATTGGTGGAAAGATTTCAGACTTTTGTTCGTCGCTCATGTTAGCGATCGCTTGAGTTAGTAATTCAGATTTTGTCATAGTATTTATTTTTTATTAGTTACATTTATATTATCAGGTAGTAGTCGTATTATCTTTGTAAGGAATACTTTCTTACTTCAAACAACTCTTCTTTAGTTAACTCTTTAAGTGGCTTGTTGTATAGCAACTTTGAGTTGAAGATTAGTCTTGAGGTCCATATGTGGGCCGTGTTAATTACTGTGTTGTTGATTTCAAATTCTTGAGCCATGTTATTTTCTTTTTGTTACACTTATATTATCGAATTCACTTCGTATTACTCTTGTATGTATAGCATCTCAGCTTTGTAAGGTCGGGGCTGCGACAGGCGCCACGCTGGTGGTATCTTATCCTGTCGTCTTAGTGCTCCCCTAGCAGATCAGACTCGTCAGCCGTATCTGTGTATGGTTACAGGGCGCCAGGCTCGGTACCACACCTGGTCTTTCCGCCGGATCCTCTCCGGGCATCCAGTTCCGATATTAGTTCAGCTCATTGCTGTCCCCTGTTATGTTGTGGCGCGGCGTCCGCCTAATTACGAGCCCGATTGTTGTTGTTACTTGTTCTTTTTCAAGAAGACATCCATATACTTGGCCTCTGTATCTGGTTCGTACATCGCATCCTCTTCAAGGTCCATCATCTGGTCTAAGAAGATCAGTAGGTTGTCCATGTTCTGTGGTCTGGTCGCAGACACACATAAGTAAAGGTCTTGTAGTAGTGAGTAGTTGTCAGTGTTCATATAGTTTCTTTTAGTTACATTTATATTATCAGAGAGGGGTCGTGGTAGTTCTGTAGGTTAGTCACGCTCAGAGCGGTAGTCGTCGTACCATTCTTGCAGTATCAAGCAGTACTCCATCTCAATATCAGCATCGCAAGGGTAAAGGGCCATGCTGTGTGGAAACTCCTTCAGGGCTTTGTCACGTCTGCTTTGGCAGATGTTCTTAGCAGTCTTGTAAGCGTCTGATGAGCGGTCTGTGTAAAATTCTAGTTTAGTCATGTTATTATCTTTTGGTTACATATATATTATCGAACACCCATCGTGTTAGGTTTGTAAATGCTATACATCGGATTACAGATTAGACAGCTGAGTCCAGATGTGGGGAGGCCAGAGACAGGGCAGGAACAGGGTCAGAGACAGGGACCAGACCACACAGGACAGCGCACAGGGACCAGGATACAGGAACAGAACCAGGTACAGGTACAGGACCAGGCACAGGACCGTGTACAGACACAGGCACAGAGCAGGGGAAAAGCCAGAACATTTACAGGGAACAGGACAGAGCACAGTTAGCAGACAGTCAGGACCAGAACAGTAACCAGGTAACCTGGAACGCAAAACAGGAACAGGCACGGGGGCTGGTCAAAAGAAACAGCTTTCCGCATCGGGCATTACCGTTGTATATAAGTGTGTAACACAATACCTCTATTTATCTAACAATTATATTCCGAAAGACCTATTTTGTACCCCGGGAGCGTTTTTATATCTAAGTAGATATGGTTAGTGGACTAAAATTGGTTCATTTTTAAAAAAAAAATTCCTTCGGAATAGGTTCGTTCTTAAAACTGTGACGATAGGGTATTATAGTATATAGTAGCAAGCTATTGTCGCTTATTAATTACCGCGGTAACCGCGTAATCATACACGTATGCCTTTAACTAAAAACACATAACATGCCTCAGAAGCTATCTCCTCAAGCACGGCGCGATAAAGCTGCTCGTGATAAGGCTTATGCAATGACGCCTGCTCGTAGAGAAAAGAAGGCGCACGCACAAAGAGAGGCTAGAGCAAACCCTGGTGCTGCAAAAGGTAAGGATTATGACCATAAAGACCAGCGGTGGGAGTCTCCTGCACAAAACAGGGGTAACGATGGCGAGGGCACTAAAAAAGAAAGTGGTAAAAACTACAAAATATAACATGTATAATGGCTAGAATAAGCACATACCCGGTAGATACAGACGTTAAGGGTACCGACAAGGTAATCGGTACTGATATAACGGGCCTGATAACCAAAAACTACACGCTAAACGGGATTTCTAGCTGGATGAACGCTTCAGGCAGCTTAAGAATTGCTGGGCAAAATAACTATAGCTTCCTAATTGACGATGCAACCGAGGGAATTATCTCTGGTCCGGGTGCAAATGCAGCGTTTTCTAGTATTACTAGCCTAAGATTTACTAATACGTCTGCCGCTGAAGTAGATGTAAGCGCTTATTTAACTACATTGATAGGTCATAACGTTATTTTAGCTAGATTAGACAACCCGAACAACTTTGGTGTCTATGTATTAAACACTTTTACGGTTGATGCCTCCGACAACAGGTATTATGACGCTACTTTTACCTTAGTTACAGCTAACGGTAACATAACCGGCGGTAAATATTACGGTTTTGCAGTATATCCCGCTATTGAGAGCGGCGATGACTTAAATTTTACATTTACGCAGTCAACTCCAGCAACTTCCTGGAGCATAACTCACAATCTGGGTAAGTTTCCTTCTGTTTCAGTCGTGGACTCTGCTAATACGCAGGTTATAGGAGAGGTTGATTACATTGATGACAATTCACTAACAATAACATTCACCGCTGCGTTTAGTGGCAAAGCATATTTAAACTAAAACAAACAAAAAAACATGGCTATTAAATTTCTATCGGGTATTGACCTGAACAAAAACTATTTGGACAATGCGGCGATCCAGAACTTAGGTGCCGCGCCCTCTACCCCGGCAACTGGGCAGGTGTACTACGATACATCAGCCGCTCTTAAAGTATTAAGAATATACGACGGGTCTAATTGGGTAAGTGTATCAGGTGATATTACCGCGGTTGGCCTTAAGGCTAGTGGTAACACTGGTGTACAGCTAGCAATAGCAAGCGCAACTGGGCCGATACCTGAATTTGAAATTCTAACCGGTGCTGTGGCAGATGGTGAGAATTACTTAGTTGATTCACAAGCAGTATTTAATGCAATCTCCGCTTCTGGTGGCGGTACAGTAACAAGTATATCTGGTTCTGGTGGAACAACAGGTCTTACATTAGCAGGCGGGCCAATTACCGCTTCTGGTACATTAACATTAGGTGGCACATTAATTGCCGCTAACGGTGGTACTGGACAAACTGGCTACACGGTTGGTGATATTCTTTACGCGGACTCTACCACTACTCTGGCTAAGTTGGGCATTGGATCAACTGGGCAGGTGCTTAAAGTAGCATCAGGTCTACCATCATGGGCAACAGATCAAAACTCTGGCGGTACGGTTACATCTATAGCGTTTGGCGATGGTTTAACGGGCGGTACTATTACAGGCTCAGGTAGCGTTGCTCTAGATGTGTCTGGTACAGACAACTACATTCTTGTAGGTAACGATGATTCTGGTGCAACTCTTGAAGACGGCTTTAAAATACCATATTCAGACGCATCTAATGTTGTGCAGTTTGGTAATGTAAGTGATTTACCTTTTACAGCTAATGTCGGTACGGTAACAGGTGTTACTTCTGGAAATACAAATACAATCACAATTGGCGGGACCGCAGCTGCACCAACAGTTGCCGCTAACACGGCTGCTGTCGCTGATTCAGGAACTAACCTCGCTACGGGTGATCAAATTCATACTTTTGTAACGGACTTTGGGTATACTACTAACACAGGTACTGTAACAGACGTTACCGCTGGTGATGGTATTAGAATTACAGGTACCAGCACTATAAACCCAACAATTGCTTTGGGGTATTCAACCACGTCTAACTATATATTAGCAGGTGGGGCCGCGACAACAGCTGTAGGCGCGGACATAATAGCGTTTTCAGACACTAGCTCTACTAACAAAGATGTTGTAAAAACAGCGTTAGAAGACATACCAATGGCGGCTTTAGGGGCTGTTAAAACTTATGTTGATACCGCGGTTGCGGGTGCATCGTCTTTCCAAGGGGGATACAATGCCAACACAAACGTACCGAATCTTGACAACTCACCAACAATAGATATTCAGCAAGGATTCCAATGGGCAGTTACGGCTGATGGTTCTTTCTTTACTGAACAAGTAAGAATTGGTGACTTGCTTATTGCGAATAACGACTCCCCTACTACTTTAGCTGAATGGACAACCGTACAGGGGAATGTTGATTTAGCAACAACAACTGTTGCGGGTATCGCTTCATTTAGCTCTGATAACTTCGCAGTTAGTGCAGCGGGTGCGGTTACTATAAAGAACAATGGTGTTATACTAGGCACCGAGACCACTGGCAACTACGTTCAATCCATAACTACATCAGGTGACGGCCTTACAGGTGGTGTTGCTTCTGAAGGTTCCACCGCGGCTTTATCGCTTACACTGGGTAGCATTGCAGCGGGTACTGGTAGTGATTTTGTTATGACGGACTCAGGCGATGCTGGTTCACAGTACTTAACATCTATATCAGACGCAGCCGCAGCACTTAATGGTGATGTTACGTTTGCCGATACTATTACGGCTAACGCAACAGTTACTCACAACTTAGGTACTAAAGATGTAATTGTACAACTTTACGATATAACCACCTTTGATACTGTATATGCCGATATTGATCGTGCAACAACAAATACCGTGGGTATATCATTTGGAGCAACACCTACCAACAGCATCAGAGTGTTGATTCAAAAAATAGGATAATAAAATATAATATATGAAGTTTTTAAATGATGTAGGCCTAACCGCTGGGATAGAGGATAAAGACGGCGATTTAGGAACTTCTGGCCAGGTGCTTTCTTCAACGGGTACCAAGGTCAATTGGATAAGCTTAGGGTCATTAGCGGCCCTAAGCAGCGTCAACAACGGGAATTGGTCAGGCACGGATTTATCTGTTGCTAACGGGGGAACAGGGGCATCAAGTGCGTCTGCTGCACGTACCAATTTAGGATTAGGTAGTGCTGCAACATCAGCTTCTACAGACTTTTTATCAGCTACTGGTTCAGACACAATGACTGGTACACTTACCATAAACACCGCTGCTGTTCCTTTTAAATTAATTGAGAATGGTCATACTGGTACTGGTAAATACTGGAGAATACCGCTTGACGTAGGTAATATTAGATTTGATGTTGATACAACAAACACCAATGGTGACGGAACTTTTGCTTCTTACACGGATGTTCTTTTACTAAAACCAAACGGTGATGTTCAGTTGTCAAATTATGGAGCTGGTATTTTAAAGACAGATGCGAGCGGTAATATTAGTCTTGATACAAGCACATATCTAACATCTATAAATAACGGCAACTGGTCAGGTACAGACTTGTCTGTCGCTAATGGTGGAACAGGTGCAAGTACAGCAAGTGGCGCCCGTACCAACCTCGGTGTTGTTAATGATACGGGTACGCCGGCTATTTTATCAAATGGCACTACGCCTAGTTTAAATTCTGGTATATCTGCAGCAGAGGTAAGATCTCTTATAGGGGCGGGCACAGGAAGTGGTACTTCCAATTTAGTTATTGGTACAACATCGACGACCGCAATGGCCGGTAATACTACAACTATCTCTTCCGCTCAAGCTAGCGCTATAACCGCTAACACTGCTAAAGTAACCGATACAGGTACTCCCGCGATTCTGTCTAATGGTACAACACCAAGTTTAAATAGCGGTATATCTGCGGCTGAAGTAAGAACCTTAATTGGAGCAGGAACATCGAGCACAACGGGAACTACCACCGCGTCTAACACTCAGACGTTCACTAACAAAAGTGGTTCTAACCTGCAGTGGACAAATGATGCTGGATATATAACCTCTGCGGGAGACATTACAGCGGTAACTGCTGGTACAAATTTAAACGGAGGCGGCACAACAGGTGATGTTACTTTAAATCTCGATGCAGCTATTGCTATAACATCAGCTGCTATAGGTTCAACGGTTACACTTTCAGAATCTGCTGACCGTGCCGATTTACTATACATAAACAGCTCTACAAGCAGTTGGGGTGGTCTTCAGATTGGTAACACGTCTAATGAGTTTATTTTCTCATTAATGGGTAATGGTAATGAGGGTGGTATTTATGATGATGTTCATGCTGATTGGATAATACGCTGGGACGAAAACGCTGCTGTTAAACTTAATTATAACGCTTCCGAAAAGCTTGCTACTACAAACACAGGTGTTAGCGTTACTGGATCTTTAACAACTAGCTCTGACATAACGGTTAGCGGTGGCGATATTACATTAGGGGGCACGGGTAGAATCCAGGGTGTGGATACAGTATCTGCTAATACAGACGCTGCGAATAAGCTGTATGTGGATACTGCTGTCGCTGGAGTACCTGTGGGAGATATTACAGGTGTAACCGCTGGGTCGGGAATTAGCGGCGGCGGAACCTCTGGAACCGTTACAGTAAACGTAGACTATGCAGGAACAGATAATATTATACTTGAAGCTCAGGATTTATCCGGTACACAAATAGAAGATGGTTTTAAAATACTATTTTCTGACACTTCAAACGATGTAAGCTTTGGTAATGTAAATGACTTACCGTTTGGTTCGTCAAACTTGGTAATCGGTACAACAAGCACCACGGCTATGGCCGGTA
>Ga0209603_1005689_pt1 | contig 9968 bp, 5 predicted proteins | sample COGITO_mtgs_1206_FD_184812 | JGI IMG/M metagenome (GOLD analysis project Ga0209603, IMG submission 184812) | Pelagic marine microbial communities from North Sea - COGITO_mtgs_120607 (SPAdes) (version 2) | ecosystem: Environmental > Aquatic > Marine > Epipelagic ... | reverse complement strand
ATAAAATTCCAATTGGACAGACGCAAGTGGCTATCCCAGCCGAGCACGGATTAGATTACAATCCTGGTCAGAAGGTAGAATTTCATATTCCATCATCTGTAAATTTCTTTCAACCGAAGGAATCATATCTTAAGTTTGATGTAGAACTATCGAATCCAACTAATCGCAAGGTATTTTTACAGTTAGATGGTCAGTTAGGTGGTCAGGTATTAATTCGTGATCTTCGTATTTATTCGGGTGGTGCTGGTCGTGTCCTCCTTGAAGAGTATCAAAATTACAATGTATTAACATCGGTGAAGTATGATTATGAGCTAAATGATACTATTAAGCAGAAGCGTGCTCTTACTGAAGGTTGTGTATATTATGATGAGCGCAATCGCTCTACGATGGGTTTAACTCAGGATACAGCGAATAACCTTGCGAACAACCCTTATTTCGATGCTCCGGCGGTGTCTCGCCCTTCCACTTCCGCAGAGCCGACTTTCAAGAAGTGTAAATGTCTATTACCTCTTAACACTGGTATTTTTTCGAATGATAAGATTTTCCCGGTTGGTCTCACAGATGGTTTAATTGTTGAAATAATCCTTGAAGAGGCAAAACACTGTATCCGAACTCCTGATACTATTATGAAGAATCGCAAGTTACTAGGGAATCCTGTATTCCTTTCATCTAACTCTACTAGTGACACTGCTGCTCCAGCCGATCCTAATACGAACCCTCAATATCCAACTGGAACATCCGTTAATAATGGCTCTGCTTTCACGGAATTTTGGATCCGCCGTGATAATATGATGGGTATCAATGCTTCGGTTGGAGCTGGTCAGATTCCATTTTGTGTTGGTCAGCGTGTTGGATTTTACGATACTGATTCAGGTGCTGAAAATCCATCTGTTATCAACGCATCTTATGGAACTATCGATTCAATTGAATATTCTGCTGGATCGTTTCAGGCTGTGAAGATTACTCTTGTCGCGGAGTATTCTCCCACGACAACTATGACTGTGGATACAGTATTAATTGATAAGAGTATAGATTCTTCTACGACTGCGACTTGGAAACCGACTTACAAGGTTACTGATTGTGAATTTATAGTTCAGCAGGTCACTATGCCAGCGGGTTACACTTCTAAACTCGCATCTATGATGAAAGAAGGTGGTGCTATGAACTATGATTTCCTATCCTTTACGAATTACAAGACTTCTCAGATTTCTTCGGAGAAACTCTCAACTCTACGAGTCCCTCTTACTCAGTCTCGCTGTAAATCTGTATTGGCAATTCCAACAGACGCATCTATTTACACTCAAAAGGAAATTATGATGGGTGATGGAACAGTCATTGAAGATTATGATAAACAATTGTATGACGCAAATGGTCAAAATTCTCAGGTTAGACCGGGTCTTGTAGGAATCACTGACAATATCACTCAGTATCAGTTGTTCTACGATGGGAAATTAAATCCGAGTCGCAAGGTAAAGTGTGACCGTATTTCGGGTAAGAAGAGTATTGATCAGCAGCCTATTATTGAATTAGAAAAGGCTCTTGTTATGGCCGGAGTCAAGCCTCATTCGATGATGGCATTCCGTAAAAATTTTGTGATTGGCAGGGCACTGTCTCTACAAGACGGGGTCTATGACACGAGGGGTAAAGACTTTTCGCTTCAGGTAGAGTATCAGGAATCTGACGCCCCTGATAAGAATAAGCTCTGGAATGTTTGGGCGGCACATCTTCGCCGAATAGTCATTTCTGGAAATGCTATCCAGGTAATTATCTAAAGATTAACCTTCGGTAATTATCTAAATTTTAAAATTTATCCATTAAATTTTTATTATTTGAATTCATTATAAATAAAATGACGTCATACACTACTCATCAGGAAATCGTGCCCTCGAATATTACAGCAGATGGAAAGTTATCCTACTACAATGGACAGCCGACTATTCAATTCCTTTTAGGAGAACAGGAACGTTTTGTGAATCCTGGGTCTATTCGCTTAGTTGGTGAATACACTGTCTGGGCTGATGCGGCTGGAACAACTCTCCCGACTGAGGCTGAAGGTGTCAGAATGAATGAGCGCCTCGGTGTCAATGCTGTAGTAGATCAGCTGACGGTTTTTTCTCAGAAATCTTCCCAGGTAATGGAACACATAAATCATCACAATCGTATGATGAGTAGTTACTTATCCGTTACCCAAAGTATCGATGATTTCGCTGGCCACACTTATGAAACATCTCTTCGTTTCCCAAATTTCAAGGCTCAGGAGCTCGGTGTTATTACGAATACTCAGGCTGATGATGCTCAGGGTAAGAATGAATTTTGTATTCCTTTAGTTTGCGGTCTATTTTTAGGAAAAGAGCCAATTCCGCTATCTGGAAATTGGGGTGTTGGTGGATTAAGGATTGAGATTCAGTTAGCTCCGGATAGTAATGTTTTATTCAGTGCTGGCCCGGATGCTACAAATCTCTTAAATGCTCATTATGAATTATCCAATGTCAGACTTGTTTGTGAAACGATGGTCCCTCCCCCGGATCAGCTATCACAGCTAATGAGTCAGACTACGAATACCTTCGTTTATAATTCGATTACATCCTACTATCAGACTGTAAATTCGGCAAATGCGAATCTAAATTTCAATCTTGCTCTATCAAAGGTATTGGGTGCTTATATGAATGTTGTGCCTGCTAGTCATATTAATAATCTCACGCGAGACGGTTTAGCGACTCTGCCATTCACGAACAGTGATGGAACTGTTGCGGTTGTTGAACAGGCTGTTTTCACTCGGGGTGGTGAAAGATATCCTCTTCAGTATAATCTTGATACGGTCCAAAAGGATAATCTCACAAATACAACGATTGACTCTCAGTTAGCAAGAAATTATATCAATTCTGTTATGGGTTTTGCTAAGGTTACCCGCTCATCTGTGATGCCAAATAACTACAAATATTTCAGTATGACTGACAATTATGTTGAAGCGAAGGAAACTAAAGATGGTGGTTCTGCTTGGGGTCTTGGAATTGCTTATGATACAATTTCGGATCAAGGAATCTCTTTTGAAAATGTTCCCTTCGGTGTCCAGCTTCAGTTGAGATTAACTAGTGATTCTCCACAGGCTATTTTCCTCTTCTGTCATTCTAAGCAGACTGTTGTATCGACTCCATCTGGGATCCAAGTTTTGAAATAACCTGTAACCCCTAATTCATTTAAAAGTTTAGTGTGAAATATGTTTAGAGTGAAATGACTGACCGTAAAGAATATATGAGAGAATACAATAGGATGTATCGTGAAAAAAATAAAGATAAATTATCAGAACAAAAAAAGCAATACTCTGAAAATCATAAAGATGACAAAAAAGCATACGACCGAAAAAGATATTTAGCGATTAAAAATAATCCAGAATATATCAAAAAGAAAAAAATAAATTCGTGGAAACGTCAAGGTATGATTTTAAGAGAAGATGAAAATTGGAATGATATTTATCTTAATTATACCACTCAGCAAAAATGTGATGATTGTGAATGTGTTTTAAATTGCGGTATTAAAGGAAATGCGAGAAATTTAGATCACGACCACCAGAGTGGATTTATCAGAGGTTTAGTTTGCCACGCGTGTAATATGAAACGGATGTAAAATAAATTTAATTTTTTTAGTTTTTAATTTTTTTTTAACGCAAAGTTATAATAATATGACAAGTATTAATAACTCTACGCAAGAGATGACTCAGGGTGGAGCTCCTTCTGGAGCTTCCGCAATTCCAGATTTGGTGAAGATTGGAACTATTCCATCTGATACAGCAATTGATGTCGCGACAGAGATTTTAGAGCCAGTTTCGTTTTCTCAAAATGAATGCCGATTTGTTTTAACTAACAAGGGTATACTTCATAGTAATTCTCGTATAACATTTGCTCTCGATGGAAATGTTTCTGATTATTCTCTTCAAGGATATGACGCTTTTTTTCCAATAAATATTGGAGTTGCTGCTCTGCTTCAGCGTGTGCGTCTCACAGTTGGTGGAAAGACTATTTCTGAGATTGAAGATTTTAATCATTATTATGCTTATGAATCTCAGTTTGTTTCTCCAGAGTTAAATAAAGAGCGGGAACAGGTTTTCACGAGTCGTGTCGGTCTTGGTGTGCGCCCGACTCTAAAGGAACGCCAGTCAAATTACGAGGGTGCTGGGACTGCGACAAATAATATTGAAAGTATTTCTGAGGCAGATTCAGTCTGTATTGATAATGGCAAAGATTTTGACTACAACGCTACTCAAAATGGCTACGCCGGTGGTGTTATCCTTGCGGCAGGTGAAGGCCCTCTACCGAATCGCCGTGTTTTCGATTTCCAATCTGATAAAAATAAGGGTGTTTTCTCTATCTTAATCGCTGACCTATTCCCATTCCTCAAGATGAATCAGCTCCCTCTATTTATGCTGACTGAACAGGTCGCTATCCACTTAACTTTCCAGCCAAAGGTTGCTGATATTACGACTCAAGATAGCGGTCGTATTGTGACTCCTCTTCAGGCGGCCGCCCCTACTGAAGATGCGACTATTGTCCGAGATGATGTTAAGATGGTTGCTGATTATATTTTCTATCCTCAGGAAATGATGGAACAGTATCGTCAGTCTAATGCTAATATGAGTTTCAATTATGTGGATTATCAATTCGTCAAGAGAACTGTTTCTGAGCCCGAGTTTGAAGGTCAGCTCATTCAAAATGTTGGTGGCGCTGGTCGCATTGTCAATAAGGTTTGTGTCCAAGTCCAGAATAAATCACCGGGTGATCAAGGTTTAATCAATGATTTTGGAAGTGATACTCCGCTTGTAACTGCTACTGGAAACGGAACAATCACAACAAATCTTCGGTATAATGATTTATTTTTATTCCCGATAGATGTTTCAAACTCTGCCCGCCAATTTCATAATTTAGTCCAGACTGAAGGCAGAATCCCTCATATATCTCGTGATATTTATTCTGGTCAGGGTCAGCTTGCGAAGGAAGTCCAATTTGGCTCTGTGGAGGAATACCCTATGGGCGCCGCATATGATGGTGGCACTTCTCCCCTGGATAGTGATGTCAGGGGCCGCGCGTGCTGGCAGTGCTATAAGCTGAATCGCAATGAAAGGGTCAACTCGCGTGGCATAGAATTATATGATAAGCGCACCTCTATGTCTGGCTCATCGACTCTCAGGGCTTGGCTTCAGGTCGTTCGCCAGGCTCAGCTAATGGATGGAAAGATGGCTGTTGTATATGCGTAAGCAAAGTTAAATATTAATATTTTCATAATTTACTTTTTTTTAATAATATATTAATAATAATATATGGAAGAAACTATTCTTATTGAATGCTCCAGAGACTCTTCTCTAGAGGGCACTACTGGAAATTATTCCACTTTAGCTGAATGGACTTGCGACTGTGGTGATGGATTGGTGTTGGATATCGGGGATAAAATTCAAATTCATTCTGGATTTGTTTCAGAGAAAGGGGCACAGGCTGGTGAGATAGAAATAAAAGAGAGAGATAGGGTAAATTCAGTTTCAGTGAATGTATCAAAAGATATTGACTATCGAGAAAAATTTCCATTAACTTTACCGACAACATCTGCTGAAACAGTATCTGTTCGGGAAGCTTATGAATATGCTTGTGAGTTGGGTGGAAATGAAGATGTTCCAATTCAGGTAAATGATGGTGAAACAAATTTTGTTTATAGTCCTTATAAAACCGCCAATGGTGAATTTTATGCGACTCTACCGAGAAGGCATATAGGATTTAATGCGAATATTTATGATGATGATGGTTTGGATGGGACAATTTTCAATACATTCGATTGTAATCAGGGTAATTTTGTGGCGAATTATAATAACGGCACTGCTGTTGTGGGGAATGTTCGATATGGAAATCTATCTGGGACTGATCCAAAATATACGTTTGGTTTCACTGATGCGTGGCAATTTTGTCCTGCTGATTATAAATTAGTTGTTCAAAATTATAGTCTTTCAATAGATCCTGGAGCGATTGATGGACTTTTCACTCATAGAAAAGGGATGATTAAAAATGATAATAGTAGATATACTTTATTCAGAGCTAAAAGTGTTTATAGGTCTGCTTCAGCTGCTGAGGCAGTTGGTGGAGATAAATATGCGAATCTGGGCGGTCCTTCAAGTTCAGTTCCAAATAATAGTAGTTGGACTGATCCTGCTACATTTGACGCTATAGATTTACGAGATCCAGCTATTCTGTATGATTGGGATCAGGTGAGAAATTTAGTCACTTTAAAATCCAAAACAGGATTTAATAAACCTGATGATGTTGCGACTGAATTGACTCAACAGTTAAATTTAAGAGGTGATCCAGTATCTCAAAAAATAGTTCATAGGATAGGTTCAAATTCTGGCACTGTAAATAAATATGCTGAAAAAAATCTTTATAAATATTATGAGTCTCCTTGCTATAAGGGATATAATTGTGCTTCAAGTCTTTGGAATTATGACTCTTGGACTAAATTTGTAGATGTTATTTTTGACACTGATAATGAAAATAAAATATTGGATGATGCTCACGTTCATATGAGTATGTATCAGCATATCGGTATCAAGCGCCCTGAATTACATATTCAAGGTAGAGCGACAAACGGTTCACAAGGATTTTTAAAACCTGCTGTGGAGAGGGGTGGTGGTGATACTCCTCATAATTCACAATGTTTAAATTTGGGTTTAGAATGGACTTCACAAAATCTAAAAAAGTTGAATGATTTATTTATTATTCAGGCAAAATATCCTGAATTATTCACAGATATTACTCAGCACGGACCTCATAGCGAATCACCGAAAGTAAATCATAGTATAACACCTGGTCATCATAGATTTTTACATTTTAACAAGCAAGATGAATGGACAACATCGGCGTATCACGCTTCAGGTTATTACAGACATAATCCTAAAAATTCATTAGGATATGATTTATACGGTTTCCAGGCCTCAGAATTCGATAAAGCTGGTGCTGCTCTACCTTCAACAGGATTTTATCATTATGATGAGACGATGGCAACTTATCCAGTATTTTTTGATTATAATGAAAATACAAAGGATTTAGACTTGAATGATGTTGGATATTGTGAAGATTCTGGTGGTGGAATAAGTGATATTAATGATTTAGCATATGGGTGGGCAAGAAAGATGAGAATAGATGGTTCATTACACGCCTCGGGTGATGATAAATTTTACATAGGATTACAATTCACTAAAACGGGTGATGGTGTTCCAGAGTTTCTTTATAATAATTTATCACACATAGCGCTTTCAACTATTGCTGGAAATGCTGGTCGAAGATTTGGATGGGATTATCATTTCTCGGCATATGGCAATCCGTGTATGATATTATATTCAGGGTTAGTGAATAATGTGTTAGAAGCACCGGTAGATACAGCGGGTCCTTGGTGTTATGATTATAAGAGAGATTACAGAGTAGTTTCAAGCTTGGATGATTATAATTCTCTTACTATAAGAGATACTGGTCCGATGTATCATTCAATCCAGTTAGGTGCTGATGAGCCTGCTGTTGGTTATAATCCAAATGAAGAGAGATTTTTCTTAACAAATTTACATATGAGTGAGAGATTAGGGAATCCTTCTGATGCGGGGACAACAAATGCTTCAAATACAACACTTGTTCCAGCGAATCCAAATGCTGATGTGAAATGTTATAAAATAAATAAGAGAATGTTGGGGACATCATATTGTCCAAATGTTGCTCCATATAACGCCAGATTAGAAATTCCTGATGAATTACCTCCTTATCCTAAACAGCTTGGATTTAGTAATAATTTAGAGCCTTTTACTCCTTATGATGCTCAAGGTGGAATGTTTATTGAAGAAGTTGCTGTTCCAGAAGATATTTGGGATGAAAATTTATTGGGAGTTTTAGGTTTTCATTATAGTCAATTTAATAATACAGATACAACGAGACAGGTAACAATCAATGATAGGATGAATGCTACAAATTTAAAGTCACTCACAACACAGGCTCCGATCAATGTGGAAGATTTACTGAGTTGGAATAAAAATGGATTTGGTAATTCAATATATACTATCACACCTGCTTTGGTTTATGAGAGAAAGGCAAATAAAGCTTCTGTTCAGGATTATCGTGGTATTTATCCTCCTGCGACAATTATTTTGGACTCTGATAATAATGAAGATTCTACAAAAATCACTGCTCTGGAGTTGCCGACAAAGACAGCGAAACCTTATTATGCGATACGAAGTGATATCATTCCTCAAAATAATTTTCTGGGTGGTAATCAGGATTTAGTGAGACCTACAGCTGGTGCTGTAAATAGACCTATAATTGGGATAGTGAATAAAATAAACGGTTACGGAGATTTCTACAGTCAGGAATCTTCACAGTTAAGTTTTACAAATACTATGAAGAGGGTAATCACTCAGATTAAGACTTCTATTCACGATCCGAATGGGACATATTCGAAGGTGAATAAAAATAGTTCTGTAATTTATAAGATAATAAAGACTAAACAGATAGATTTAACACCTGTTCAGACATTATTGGAGAGTAAAAAAAAATCTGATGTTATGCTGGGTGATGCTGCTGCTTCTATGCTAAAGGACCCTGAAGATGCTAAACCTAATTATAACTATGCTTTCTCTAATCAGTAGATTTTACAATCTTGTCAAAGACTTCCACTTCATCGCCGTCAAAGTTGCTAAGATAAGTGCGAAGTTCGTCTAGGATTTCTGAGTGATTGATGATTGCTTCATTGAGCATTTTGTTTGTAGATTGTTCGTTTTCATACTTGGATTTCCAGTAGTTTTCAGTGGATTGGGCTGATTCTTTGAGTTTCTTAAAACATTCTTCTAAATTTTCAATATCACTTCCTGGATAAAATGCTGGGTTATAATCTGGTAGATATTTCATAAGTATTTTTGTTTTGTTTTTTGCTATTACTTTCCAATCCACATCCGGCTCTTCTAACTTCTCTTGAAGTTCGAGATTTTTCCCGTGGAGTCCATTGACATAATCCACGACATCTTTGTATTCATTAACATCTTTAATTTTATCCATCATCTCTTGAAGAGGTTCGAGGTCCTCCTTGAGTTGTTCAAGGTCGTTTTGTGTCCAATGGTGCTCTTCTTGTTCGTCTTCTAAGTCAGATTGAATGTGGTCGCTTTCCTCCTTGAGTCGAGTGTGTTCTACCTTCATCTCTGATATCCAGTTTTCGTCGAAATTGAGTTCGGACATAGCTTGACAAAATTTCTCATAGGCATTACAACCGAGTATGTGTTGCGTGCCTTCTTCATTCATAATACCGTCCGTGAGTTCCTTGAGTTCTGCGTTTTGCTTCTTGAGTTCTTCGTTTTCGTTTCTGAGCTTGGTTGGATAAGGGTGGTTTCTTATCATCGTGTCTCCGCTAACCGCCTCCTTGATGCGCTCGAGGTGATTGATGTAGCCATCATATGTTCCAAAGAGCTCGTCGAGTTCGTCAAAGAATTGTTCCTGAGTCATATCGGTGTTTGACATATTGTTATTCGTTTCTTGTGTTTTAAACCTTTCTAACCCCTAAATCGAATTTTTATGTAAATATGGGTGTTTTGGGAGTCTTTTTTGTTCGTTTCTTGTATTTGCGAATATAAGTTGTTCCTTAAATTGTATAATTAAACCTAAAATAAGCAAAAATCAAATTTCGTTGTAAATATTGGTGTTTTGGGAGTTAAAATTGTTCATAATTAAGCGCCGGTTTGTATTGGTCCATTTTTGTATTTAATACAATAGGGGATTCTGTGGTTTTGGCGTTTTTGGAGCATTTTTTGTTCTTGGTTTTTACATTCATTATAAATACCCCTAAATTCTAATACTATAATCAAAATAAATATTCTAAAATGACTATGTATTAAATAACAAAGTCAATACAAATCTTGAAAAAAAAGAAATAATAATCTGAGATGCTTCTACTAGAGGCTTTAA
>Ga0209603_1005679_pt1 | contig 9986 bp, 8 predicted proteins | sample COGITO_mtgs_1206_FD_184812 | JGI IMG/M metagenome (GOLD analysis project Ga0209603, IMG submission 184812) | Pelagic marine microbial communities from North Sea - COGITO_mtgs_120607 (SPAdes) (version 2) | ecosystem: Environmental > Aquatic > Marine > Epipelagic ... | reverse complement strand
AAACTGTTCGTTATTTCCAAAATTAATAGGCGGATTGTTGAGGTAACTTTTTGGATCTTTAAATTCTATAGCAGGATTAAAAAAATCTTCTGAGAGAAAGGCTTTTTTCTCTTTAGGTTGAAGGAGACTTGGTCCTTTGTTTTCTGGAGGTGGAATAACAACCTTAGGCTTATTCGTGGTTTCATTTGGTAATTGTGCCAAAACCCTAGAAAAGGGTAAGCAGAACATTACTATTAAAACAAGATGTTTTATGTTGATCATAAATCCATAGTTATTAACCACAAGACAAACCTAGCAGGAATTATGCGCATTCTCAAGGTATTTAACAACAAATTATAGGATAAAATGGTTTTTTATTTACCTTTAGGTGCAAACCAAAAGACTTAACTCATGCAAATAGCCACAATAGATTGGATAATCATATTTTTATTTTTCGCAGTCTCTCTTGGAATTGGGATTTATGTTTCTAAAACCTCCGGAAAAAGTGCAAATGATTTTTTCTTGTCTGGTAGGAGTATGCCCTGGTGGCTATTAGGATTGTCTATGGTGGCAACTACTTTTTCTACAGACACGCCCAATTTGGTTACCGATATAGTTCGTACTAATGGTGTTTCTGGAAACTGGGTTTGGTGGGCATTTTTGATAACAGGATTATTAACGGTTTTCGTTTATGCTAAATTATGGCGTAAATCCAACGTAAACACAGATCTTGAGTTTTATGAATTACGTTATGGAGGAAAACCGGCTCGTTTTTTGCGACAGTTTAGATCTATTTATTTAGGAATTGTCTTTAATGTGATTACAATGTCAGCTGTAACACTTGCTGCAATCAAGATTGGAGGAATTATGTTAGGACTTGAACCCTGGCAAACTGTATTGACCGCAGGATTAGTAACGGTAACCTTTAGTGCAATTGGAGGCTTCAAAGGTGTAGTTTATACCGATGTAATATTATTTTTTGTTGCTATGGGAGGTGCAATTGGCGCCGCTTATTATTTGGTAAATATGCCAGAAGTTGGAGGAATGCAAGCCCTACTGGCCAATGAAAATGTTGCAGGAAAATTAAGTATACTCCCTGATTTTGGTAATCGAGAAGCCTTAATCACCTTACTCATCATCCCCTTAGCAGTACAGTGGTGGAGCTCATGGTATCCTGGTGCTGAACCTGGAGGAGGGGGCTATATTGCCCAAAGAATGCTTGCAGCAAAAGATGAAAATCACGCCATAGGGGCCACATTCTTTTTTAACATCATGCATTATGCTTTACGTCCATGGCCATGGATTTTGGTGGCTTTAGCTTCTCTGGTCGTCTTTCCAGATTTGGCAAGTCTTCAATCGGCTTTTCCAAACATCACTCCAGATAAATTAGGACACGATTTAGCATACCCTGCGATGCTGACTAAACTTCCTACAGGATTATTAGGACTTGTTTTGGCATCTCTTATTTCTGCATACATGAGTACAATTTCAACCCAGCTGAATTGGGGTTCTTCTTATATCGTTTATGATTTTTATAAAACACAAATTAATCCAGAGGCTTCTCAAAAACGTTTAGTGGCAGTTGGGAGAATTTCAACAGTTGTACTCATGGTATTAAGTACTCTATTGGCTTTGTTACTTCAAAATGCAATGCAGCTTTTTAATTTACTATTAGTTTTTGGAGCAGGGACAGGACTTATTTTCATTCTTAGATGGTTTTGGTGGCGAATTAATGCTTGGAGTGAGATTACAGCAATGGTGGCCTCGGGTGTAGTTTCTTTATTACTTACAATACCCTCTATTAAAGCAAGTCTTTTTGGTATAGAAGGCGTTTTCCCTTCATGGGCAGAATTTCCTTTTGTTGTTTTTGTAACTACTACTCTTTGGCTTGTGGTCACCTATATGACTCCTTCAGAGGAAAAAAGTGTATTACGCTCTTTTTATCAAAAGACACAACCAGGGGGACCAGGATGGTCAAAAATTATTCAAGAAGCTAAAGCGGAGTCTGTCGAAATTATAGATAACGATGAAGGCTGGAGTGTGCCTTCAGGGATTATTGCAATGTTGTTAGGCTGTATGATGATTTACAGCACTATGTTTGCAACTGGCTATTATATTTATGGGGACTATCAATTAGCATTCCCCTTAACAGGGTTGGCGATTGTTTCAGCCTATTTTTTAGTTAAAATCTGGAAAAAGGTAAAAGCAACCGTACTTTAACCTAAAATGATTCCAGCAATAGTTGCTGACATCAAAGAGACTAGAGATCCAGCAATCATAGCTTTAAAACCTAGTTCTGTTAAAAGTTTTCGCGCTTTTGGCGCTAGAATTCCAATACCACCTACTTGTATTCCAATGGAAGCAAAATTAGCAAAACCGCAAAGCATATAAGTTGCCATTACCACAGATTTCTGATAAGAGAAATGTATGGAACTAGTGCTATTTTTTAGATCCACTAATTGTGTATACCCAATAAACTCACTGGCTACTATTTTAATCCCAAGGAGTTGGCCCATTAGTGTCATGTCTTCTTTTGCAACTCCAATAAGCCACATCAGAGGGGCAAAAATATATCCTAATAAAAACTCAACGGAAAAGCTCTTATATACGGTGTTGTTGGATACCCAGACATTCAAACCTAAAAGATCTCCTACACCACTAAAAATATTATTGATTAATGCGATCAGCGCAATAAAAACCAATAACATTGCAGCGACATTTACAGCCATTTTAATTCCTTCCCCAGTTCCAATAGAGATTGCCGAAAGAAAGTTTTCACCAATTTTATCATGAGAAACTTTTATATCGGTAATAATTTCTTCAGTCTGAGGATAAATTATTTTTGCAATGACTACTGCTCCAGGCGCAGCCATAACTGAAGCAGCCAGAAGACTTTTGGCAAACTCCAAGCGTTGAACGGGATCATCGCCACCCAAAAATCCAATATATGCTCCCAAAACACTCCCTGCTACCGTAGCCATTCCACCTACCATCAAAAGGAAAACTTCTGAGCGATTCATCTTTTCCAGATAGCCTTTGATTAATAAAGGTGCTTCTGTCTGACCTAAAAATATATTTCCTGCAACCGAGAGACTTTCAGTTCCAGAGATTTTAAAAAGTTTGGTTAATCCCCATGCGAGAAACCCTACTACTTTTTGAATGACTCCAAAATAGTATAAAATGGAACTAAGAGCAGAGAAGAAAATGATTACAGGAAGCGCTTGAAACACGAAGATAAATCCATAAGTATCAACATTTCCAAATTCTCCAAGTAACATCTTGGTACCTTCACCAGTATACTCAAGAATTTTGATAAAAAAGTTCCCTAGAGACTCGAAAATACGTTTAATGAAATCTATTTTTAATACCCCTACAGCTATAATAATTTGACATAAAAGACCCAAACCAACAGTTCTCCAAGCAATCTGTCTTCTATTGACACTAAAAAGAAACGCAATCAGAAGGAGTATGCCCATACCTAGTATACCTCTAAACATAGAAGTCAACGAAAAACCATCACTGGGAATTAAATCCATTTAGTAATTTTATTAATCTAAAGATAACAATTCGATTATCTTTGCACCTTAAAATTAAAAAACATGAAAAGCTTTTTTACATTTTTTTCAATCACCTTTTTGGTGTATTCATGTCAGTCGGACGCATCAACAGTTCAACAAGAAGAGAATGATGAGAGTTCACAATTGACTCCTGAACCCGAACCAGAAGAAAGAGTTTTGGTATGGTCGGATGAATTTGATGGAACATCTTTGGATTTGAATAATTGGAGTTTTGAATTAGGAGATGGTTGTCCAAATTTATGTGGATGGGGGAATAATGAACTTCAATCGTATACGGATAGTAATCATCGATTAGAGGATGGAATGTTAGTTATTTCAGCAAATAATGAAGCAGAGTACACATCTACTAGAATTTTAACTAAGGGGAAGCAAGAGTTTACTTATGGGAGAATTGAAACCCGAGTCAAAGTCCCCACAGGTGCTGGACTTTGGCCAGCATTTTGGGCTTTAGGTGCAGATATTGATACTGTTTCATGGCCAGATTGTGGAGAAATAGATATAATGGAATATGTTGGAAAAAATCCTGGTCAAATCTTTACTTCAGTCCACACACGAAGTAGTCATGGGAACACAATTAACACACAAATTACTCCTGTTCCTGGTATTGAAGAAGGGTTTCACGTTTTTGCGATTGATTGGACTAAGGATTATATAGATTTTTTTCTTGACTCTAACAGAGTTTATCGCTATGCAGCACAAACACAAACTCTAGAAACATGGCCATTTAACAAGCCTTTTTTCTTGCTTATAAATTTAGCTATTGGCGGAAATTTTGGAGGTCCAGTGGCAAGCTCGGTTCAATTTCCAAAGGAGTACTTCATTGACTATGTTCGAGTTTATGAATAAAATTAAAACTCGGTTGCCAATATTTTTTTAATTACATCTCTGGCGGTCATAAGTGTTATTTTGTGAACACTATCGTTGTATTGTCCAGTTTCAATTTTATTTTCTAAAAGTATCAAAACTTCTTTGGCAGTAACTTCTTTCATTTATTTAATTTAATTCATGGGAACCTCAATGATCAAGGCTCTAGTGTTTTCTTTGGCGATTAAGGAAATAGAATTAGTTTCCCATACACCAAGAGCATCTCTTTTTTGCAGCTTTTCTCCTTCAATTTCTGCGGTGCCTTCTATGATAAAAATATAGACACCATTTCCATCTTTGTTTAAGGGATAAGAGACTCTCGTTTCTTGGTTGAAATCTCCCAAATGAAACCATGCGTCCTGGTGAATCCATAAAGTTGAATCTTCAGAATTGGGAGTGATAATTGGATAGAGTGTATTTATTTTTTTAAACTCTTTTATATTTTTTTGATCATATCGTGGAGTTATGTTTTTTTGATTAGGCAAGACCCATAGCTGAAGCAAATTTACTGATTGATTGCTGTTTTTATTGTATTCACTATGATAGACTCCAGTCCCTGCACTCATCACCTGAACTTCATCGGCTTCAATTACACCAATATTGTTCATACTGTCTTTATGTTCCAGCGCTCCCTCTAAAGGGATGGTTATTATTTCCATATTGTCGTGAGGGTGCATCCCAAAACCCTTACCTGGTGCTATAATATCATCATTTAAAACACGAAGCGCACCAAATTGAATCCGTTCTGGATTAAAATAATTAGCAAAACTAAAGGAATGTCTAGCTTGAAGCCAGCCATGATTGGCCTCTCCTCTAGTTTTAGAAGGATGAAAGATTTTTTTCATCTAATCGTTTTTCTTTTTTTCAACTTCAAGTTTTTTATTGGCTGTCACAACAACGTCAATAAGTTTTTTCTTGGTATCTAAGTATTCAATTAGAGTTTTGATTTTTTCTTCATTTTTTTGTTTTTCAACTAACTTGCCTTTCTCTTCAGCAATAGTATTTTTAATCTCCATATAAGTACTTGCTATAAAACCAATTACAATAGCAATGGCAACAACAAACGCAACAATTTCTTCTGAATCAGAGAGGTACATAAATCAGTATCTTTGTACAAATTTAAAAAATAGGAGTGATGATAGGTAGTCTTGTAAGACGAATTTGGAGTTTTGTTTTTTTAGCACTGTTTTTACTTTGTTATAGTGGAATACAAGCACAGAATTTAACTCAAACAACCACGGTAACACTTGAGGAGGTTTCACTAGAGGCCTCAAAGTTGGATACACCAAGAAATGTGCTTCCTTTTTCTCTAAGTGTCATCAATTTGGTTGAGGCACAAGCTATGCATCAGCAGCTTTCACTGCAAGAATATTTGGGAGCAGTTCCCGGACTGTTTTCACTTAATGCCAACAATTATGCACAAGATTTACGTATTTCGATTCGTGGATTTGGTTCACGTGCTGCATTTGGAATTCGTGGAATAAAAATAATAGTAGACGGAATTCCTGAAACCACTCCTGATGGACAAGGACAAGTGGACAATCTTCCGGTGGGCTTGTTAGAAAGTATTGAAGTGCTCAGGGGACCTTCATCAAGTTTGTATGGAAACGCATCTGGAGGGGTACTTTACTTGAATACTTTAGATGCATTGAAAGGAGAAGCTGTTCGTTTTAGAACAACTTTAGGAGCTTTTGGACTGCAATCATACCAACTGAGCGCTTCATTTAAATCAATAAAAACAACATCCCTTTTTTATTATAATCGAACAAAAACAAATGGCTTTCGTGCTTTTAGCAGTTTAGAGCAAAATGTTTTCAATGCTAAAGTAAAACACGAATTGACTTCCAAAGCAAGTCTTCAACTGCAGCTGAATTACACAAATAGTCCTAGGGCTGTTGATGCAGGGGGCTTGACCATGAATGAGGTTTTGGTAGATCGAAAACAAGCAAGACAACGTAATATTGATTATGATACATATGAGAAAATAAATCAATTTAAAACGGGATTACGCTGGCTTCAAAACATTAGTTCACAATGGAAATTAGACACCTATGCATTTTATTCTTTTCGTGATTTTTATGGAAAATTACCTTTTGAAAATGGTGGAATAATTGATTTATATCGAAATTATTACGGACTAGGGAGTAGGTTGACCTATACAGACAAAAAAGAAAACTTTCTCCATAGATGGCAAATAGGTTCAGAAACGGCTCTTCAAAGTGACCAAAGAGATCGCTTTTTAAATCAAAATGGAATCCAAGGGAATAATGTATTTTCACAAGAAGAGCGTTTTGCAAGTTTAGGGTTTTATATTTTGGATGAACTACAATTTAATAAATGGTTATTCAGAACAAGCTTGCGTTTTGACCACCAAAGTTTGGGTGCAGATACTATAAGCGAGAATCAGTACTATAATGTTTTAAATCCAAGTATCGGATTTAGTTACGCAGTGGCAAAACAACAGAATCTTTTTTTTAATTTTTCAACTAGTTTTGAGACGCCTGCATTATCTGAACTTTCTGCAAACCCTTCTGGTGCAGAAGGATTAAATTTAGATTTAAACCCATCACGAGCATTAAATTATGAAGTAGGATGGAAAGCAATCAGTTCTCAAACAAAATTTGAAGTAACAGGTTTTTACATTAAAAGTTCTAATGAGATTCTACCTTATGAGTTAGAAGCCTTTCCTGGACGTTCTTTTTATCAAAATTCGGGTGCAACTGTTCGCTATGGTATTGAGCTCTTTGGTGAAGCTCAATGGAATCAATGGAAGCTTCAAGCTAGTCTGACTCAAGCATCTTATCTTTTTGATTTAGAAAAAGATAATTTTTCTGAATTACAGGGTAATCGCTTGCCAGGAATTCCAAATTCTCAAGCATTTCTACAATTTGAATATTCCACATTAAATAACTTGCAGTTTCAACTTACGATAGAGCATATTGGGAAATTTTATGCAAACTCTTCAAATACTACAGAGATAGACGCATATCAAAGGGTCCGTTTTCAAGCCAGAAAAGGGATCAATTTTTCATGGGGACAAATGGATGTTTTTACAGGAATTCATAATCTTTTTGATACAATGTATTTTGATAATATTCGTTTAAACGCTTTTGGATCAAGATTTTATGAGCCTGCCCCCGGAAGAAATTTCTATGGAGGAATCTCGTTTGGGTTTTAAAAATAATCAACCAAATCTTCAGGTTATTTAAAAAGTATTTATGGAGCTTTGAAATAGAGGCATATTAATTTGAATATGAGTGCACCCCTTTTTTATATCTTTATGTCATGCGAATAGTATTTTTTGTTTTGTTTTTTACTGTTGCTAAAATGCTTTGGGGACAAAAATTATCTCGTAAGCGGATTGAGCGGAAACTTCAGAAAATAGAGGTGTTTGAAAAAGCGCATGTGGGAATCAGTATTTCCATGTTAGCAGAAACTGGAGTTATTGTAGATTATGGTGGGTCAAAATATATGACACCAGCTTCAAACACTAAGCTGCTTACTTTTTTGGGTGCAAGCCAGCAGTTTGAAAAACTCCCTACTTTAGCCTATGAGCAAGAAAGTGACAGTATTATTCATTTTAAGAGTACAGGCTATCCTCTTTTATTCCATCCTTTTTATAAAGACACTATCCTTGATTCTTTTTTTGAACAAAAGAAAACTTGGAAATATCATCAAATTCAAAGTGGACCTAAACCCTTAGGAAGCGGTTGGGCATGGGATGACTATTCTTATTATTATGCAGCAGAGATAAGTTCATTTCCAATTTTTGGAAATGCGTTAGGAGCCTACTTAGAAAACGGAACTGTTAAAACAATACCCTCTTTTTTTGAATCAAAAATAGTTTTAGATACCACTAGCATTGGATTTATTAGAGATCATCAGCGTAATACCTTCTATCTTAATCCAAAAATATGGAAATCATCAGACACTTTATACCGTCCTTTTGTTACAAGTGACAAGCTTTTTACGAAATTATTAGGGGAGAAAATAGAACAAAAAATAGCAATAGCCTCAGATTCGTTGCAGGAACCCAACTGGAATTTTTTATACACCGAACAAGAGCAAAATCTTTACAGGGGGCTATTACAAAACAGTGATAACGGTATTGCTGAAGCTTTGCTTAATATGATTTCGCAAAAAAATTTCAATTATATGCATCCTGAAAAAGCAATTGCGTTGTTATTGGAACAGTGGAATGCCTGGCTGCCTGATCCAATTGAATGGGTTGACGGTTCCGGTATTTCTCGCTATAACATGATTACACCAAGAACTTTGGTTAGTATTTTGCAAAAAATAAATGAAACAGTAGGTTGGCAAATCATTGAAAGGTATTTTCCCAAAGGAGCAACCTCAGGAACTCTCAAAAAATACCCTAATGATTCTATTTACGCTAAAACGGGAACACTTCGCCATAACCACAACCTTTCTGGTTATTTGGTTCACCCTAAAGGGAAAGTGTATGTATTTTCCATAATGGTAAATCATCACACGTCTTCTACAAGTGAAGTTCGAAAAGGAATTGATAGTCTTTTGCAGTGGTTTGAAAAAAAACTCCGTTGACCTTATCTTTTAATTGCTCTGTAATTCTTTGGCTACAGCCTGAACATTTTCTAAAACACGAAGTAAATTTCCACCCCATATTTTAGCAATTTCTTCTTCGTTATATCCACGTTTTACTAGTTCTAAGGTGACGTTAAAGGTTTCAGAGGCATCTTTCCAACCTTCAATTCCTCCCCCACCGTCAAAGTCCGAACTTATTCCCACATGGTCTACTCCAATTTTATTTTTGATGTAGTCTATATGGTCAACAAAATCCGATACGTTTACTGGTGGGTAAATTGATTTAATTGTTTCAACTAAAGCTCCAGGATTGGTTTTCAAAAGAGAGTCTTTCGCTTTTTTAAAAGCCTTATCTTTTTCTTTGTTTACAAAAGCAGCTAATGCAACGGTTTGAACAACCCCTCCACTTTCTTTTACCCATTGCAATTGTTCGTCATCTAAATTTCTGGGGTGATCGCTCAAAGCTCTTGCTGAAGAGTGAGACGCAATAACAGGAGCTTTGGAATGCGCAATGGTTTGTTTAATCGCTTCTTTAGAGGGATGCGATATGTCTACCATTATTCCGTAATAGTTCATTTTTTCTATCAGCTGTTTTCCTAATACACTTATTCCGTTATGTTTTGCGGTATTGTCAAACTCTCCTGTATTGGAATCTGAGAACTGGCTATGACCATTGTGAGCTAAGGACATATAGCGTGCTCCCATATTGAAATAGCGTTCAACTTCATTTAGGTCTTCTCCAATTGGGTAGGCATTTTCTACGCCAATCATCGCTATTTTTTTACCCATTTTACGCAAACTATCAATCTCTAAAGATGAGGTAGCTAGCCCAATTTTATCTTTTCCATACACTTCTACTAGCCTATGAATAGCATCAAATTTAGCCTGTGCATTTTCCGCTGCCTTTTCATACCCTTTATTAGTTAATTCTCCTTGTCCTGTATAAACAATAAACCATGCCACATCTAGGCCTCCAGCCTGCATTTTTGGAATATTTACTTG
>Ga0209603_1005677_pt1 | contig 9987 bp, 9 predicted proteins | sample COGITO_mtgs_1206_FD_184812 | JGI IMG/M metagenome (GOLD analysis project Ga0209603, IMG submission 184812) | Pelagic marine microbial communities from North Sea - COGITO_mtgs_120607 (SPAdes) (version 2) | ecosystem: Environmental > Aquatic > Marine > Epipelagic ... | reverse complement strand
ATATGAAATTACTGTTCTAAAGCGGGCAGTGCGTAAAGCTTCTGGTACATCTTTTAATTCAAATAAAAGTTTTTCAACATTTGCTTCATAAGTTGAGTTTGAACCAGCATATCTTGCTGAATATACCCCGGGTGCACCGTTTAATACATCGACTTCTAAACCAGTATCATCCGCTATAGTAGCTAAGCCAGTTATTTGACTTACTGTCCTTGACTTTATTAAAGAGTTTGCAAGCAGAGTAGATCCTGTTTCTTCAATACTCTCAATATTAGGGAAATGTTCCATTCCTAAAACGTTCACACTTAAATTTTTCAAAAGAGCATTGATTTCTTTTTGTTTATTGATGTTATGAGTTGCTACAACTATTTTTTTCATTATTATACACAAATATTATATCCAAAAATGACGAGAAACCTATATGGAATCTTTAAATGAATCAAGTAGTATGTCCTTTTTTAATTATGTTATCAAATCTTTTTGTTTTGCCCTTTTGACCTACTAATTTTGCGACACTTTTTAAATGCTCTGTAAAGTTTTTGTGGCTCGGTAGCTCAGTTGGTAGAGCAGAGGACTGAAAATCCTTGTGTCGCTGGTTCGATTCCGGCCCGAGCCACTCTCTTTTAACTCCCAATATATCAACACTTACGGGAGTTTTTTATTTCCCAAAACACCCCAAAAACAGACATATTTAGGTAGATTTTTACTACCAGATTACTACCACTTACCGAGGGTGATGGAAAATCCATTCCAACTTTTACTACCATTTTTACTACCACTAACTACAAGAGTAGAGGATTGTTAATCCTCTGTTCTACCACAAAAGGAGCTATATAATGATTGTAGGCTACATTAGAGTATCTACTGACAAACAAGACAATAGCATTCATACACAGAAAGATATGTTAAGGTCTTATTCCAAGATACACGGACTAGAGATAAATGACTTCTTTATTGACTATGGGATAAGTGCTAAAGAAACAACCAAGAGAAAAAAGTATAATGAACTTATGGAGTTGGTTGTTGGTGGTAAGATTACTACCATTATTACTACCAGCCTTTCTAGGTGGAGTAGAAATACTTTAGACCTACTGAACTCAATAGACATATTAAAGAAGAATGAAACAGACCTGGTTGTTATTAAGGAGAACATTCCTTCACTTAAAACCCCTATGGGAATGTTTTTCTGTGAGATCCTTGGTTCTGTTTATTCTTTGGAAAGAAGATTAACGAGTGAAAGAACCAAAGATATTATCCGTAATAAGAAGCAGCATTCTAAAGTTTATGGAAGAACTCCTTATGGATTTGATAAGGTCGGTAATGAGTTGGTTAAAAATGAATATGAAATGAAGGTCTTAAGAAAGATTAACATGCTCCGGAATAATGGAAACTCTTACCATAAGATAAGTGAGTTCTTAAATAGAAATAGTCACAAGACAAAAATGGGTAAGAATTGGAGTAGAGAAAATGTCTATTCTTTGTTAAAAATAGACCGAAATATTATAGGTTTCACGACGAGTAATGGATAAAAAAATGTGTAAGGATACGAACGAAAACTTATAGAATATTAAGAGAATAGCCCGGTGTCCTACCTGTAAAAACAGACATCAAATATATGAAGATGGATATGAATATCTGGATTGTATGTTATATGTGAAAAGAAAAGATGGCAAGAAAGTACCTACCACTAATACTGATAATAATGGAATTTATTTATTAACCTTAAAAATTTGGACATTTCCTTTTTTAAATACTTGCTTAAACTTTTCATCCTCAATTTCAAAACTTTTTTTTGTAACGATAAAAAATGGATAATTGATTTCTTCAGTATTAAAAGAATACGGATACCCCATATCATTAATATTCATATAATATTTCAATGTTTTATAGTATAACATATCATTTGATCCAATATTTGATCCTCTAGGTAACTCTTTCAAAAAAACTAAAACTGATGAAAATTCAGGGAAACCATTATCAGTAAGAATTTTTTTTTCGATATAGAAAGTCATAATTAGAGTTTGTAGAAATGGTAATAGTAATTGCAACTTTTTTTTATGTCTTTCAAAAAATATAGAAATTGAAAATGAGACTATAATTATAATTAAAGGTAAAAGAAATACTAAGATTCTTGTTGGAGGAATAGTCTTAATTATAAAAATAATACAAATTGTACTAAAAATTTGAAAAAATAGAAATGTAAACAATTCTTTTTTTCTAAAATATATATAACCAATTAAAATAATTACAATAGACTGAATGATTGTGGAACTAAAAAAAAACTGATTAGATGCTTCATTAAAAAAAATAAGAATATCATCAGGGTATTGAACATTTGGAGTTAAATGTATATTACTAAATTGATCAATACCTCTACCTAAAATAATTGTAGGTGTGTAAAAAAAAACTGAAAAGATAAATGTCATTAATGATAAAAAAAACATATCGTAGATTACTTTATTTAAGTATTGTTTTCTCTTTTGTAATAGTTCAAAAAAAAGCCACATTAAAATTCCAAAAAAAGGAATAATAAAAGATGTGATTGTAAAAAAACCAAAAGATGAAACAATGGACATTAAAAATAAAAATTTAAACTTTGATGTCTCTAAATATTTTAAAGAAAAATAAAATAAAAGAAGCACAAAGGCTGTTTTAATAGAATACCCCCTTGCAATTGTATCAAAATGAATAATTAATGTTGAACAAGACATCAAAAAACTTGCAATAAGACCTGTTGATCTGTCCTTAATTTTTCTTCCTAAATTATATATCAAAATTATATTCAATAATCCGAAAATTAATGCGGGAAGACGTAGAGTATATTGATTATCACCAAAAATATTTACTGAAATTTTTGCCAAAATTGAGTGAAACACATGGTTATTTGGTAACTTATAAAAAAAAAGATCTGTAAAACCTCCATTTATATAATCTAGATATGTCGCAGACTCATCATAGGTTATATTAAATTGTAGTTTATAAAATCTTATTAATGCGCCAATAAAAAAAATTAAAATAAAAATCTTATCATTAAAAAAATAAAATGAATTTTGAGAAGACTGATTATTTTGAAAAAGCGATTTGAAAAATATTTTAATATTTTCAATTATCTTTTTGTAAAAATTTAGTCTTTTAAAGTATTCAAAATAAAAAAATAAAAATGATAAAAAATAAAAGATAAGAATGTATAAATAGACCATTAATTGGATTATTTCATCATAAGTTTCCCAATTAACATTTGGAAAAAGGATTTGAAAAAAATCAATTACAAAATTTTTAATACTAAAAATTAAAAGTAATGTTCCTAGAGAAATAAAAAATAGTGTTACAAACATTGTTTAATTAAAGATATCTTTTAGCAAATAATTTTTATTTTAGTAAAACTACATAAACGATTACATAAATCTGATTTTTTATTTAGTCGTTTTACCTACCTGTAATATTTTAGTTAAATGTATTAAAATATACACAATATATTAATATAGGTTATGATATAGAAAATACTAATTCAAAGATTACAGAAAGATATTCTTTTTAAAATCATAGAATACCGCCAACTGAATTGAAAGATATTAGTAATACAATCAAATCAGCAGAAAAAATCCACAAATAGATGATTGAAAATTTTAAGATAAATAAGAAATCAAAACTATCTAAACCACATAGACATCATTTTATTTTTGGTGAAACAATGGGTTTGGATTGTATAGTTGAAAAACTTAATACTTGGCGAAAAGATTACCCATCAAAGTATTTTGTTAAACGAACCTTCAAAGATAAAGATGGCAAAGGAAGGTTGATGGTTTAAATCACAGAATTATTTATGTGTAGGGATTGTTAGGTATTGAGTTCGAGTGATAATCATATTCTTATTGATTATGATATATTCAGTTTATTTATTAGCAGAGGATTAAAAAAATTTCACCACCTTGAACACATCTTTTAATCTTTATTAAAATTTAAAAAACAGAATGGAGTTTGCGATGTATCTTATAGGGTTTTTCGTCTGCAAAATTGGTATTATATTTATACAAATTATATTTTTCTCAATGGATTACCAACATATGTTCCAGATTCTTTGATATCTTTTATTACTACGCCACCCATTCCAACTATCACATTATTTTGTATAGAAATATTTTCCTTTACCGATGAATTTGTTCCAAGGTAAACGCATTCATTAAATTTACAATTTCCACTAATATTTACAGCTGGTGCTGCTGTAAAAAAATTATCGATCGAGCAGTCATGACCAATTGTCACACCGTAATTAACAATTGCATGTCTACCGATCTTTATATCTGTAGTTAAAACCGCATATGGGCCTATAATACCTCCTTCTCCAATTTCTACCCAATTAGATATAAGAGCGGTTGGGTGGATAATTGTTGTGAAAATAGTATGCTTTGGTAATGATTGTACCATTTTTTTTCTTTTAAATGGATCATGAACGGCTACTACCACTTTATATGAATTGGGGTTGAAAGTACTTTTTTTAATTACCGATATTCCCAGAACTTCTGATTCTTCATAAAAATCATCATCGACCATGAATATAGCAGAATCTCTAATCCTAAATTCATTAGTAGGAATTATATTTACTAGATATGATAGGGCTTCTTTTCCACCTCCACCAACTCCGTAAATACATATTTTTTTTTCTTCTGAAGTAATAATGTCACCTATTTTTATTTTATTTACAGTATTTCAATCACAATAATAAAATAACTTAACAAAAATTCAATTAGAATCGTACAAGATATAATAGGATAGGTTTTAAACCTTCACACTATATTTTTAAATTTTCAACTATCAAAAAATTTTATCATTTGATTCCCCGCATCATAACCATGACGGATTGCTATATGAGAGTTGATATACTGGAATCGACCATTTCTACCAATAGTTTTTAAATTAGGAACCTGATCTAAATGATTAAGAATATTCGTTAGTGCATTATCATACCCTTTCACATAAATAGGGTAAGCATGCTCTAATTGATATGTATGACCGTCAATAATTTCTGATTTTTGAATTATATTTTTTCTCACTAAATCAGCTATTACATGCTCTTTTGCGAGATTTGGATTTAACCAAATATCATCTTTCATATCACATGATATTTCTGCTACTAAAGTACTTATTCCACTTTCTTTTGCCTTAATACCTAGGGATGTTAAATCGGTAATACGATTAAAAGATAAATCTCTAAAATAAGTTAAACTTGCGGGTAAAACATTTGTCCTATTTATAATTAATCCAACGAATACTAAAGACCTGTATTTTAGTATACTGATAGAGTTAGTTATACCATTACGGATTTTAGAAGGGTATATGAGATTTGCCATAATATTTAAAGGGATACTGGATATAACTCCATCAACATTTATTTTATAATCTTTATGATTTTTTGAGTAGTGAATTCTTTCCACTAAACCTCCGCTATTCAAAAAAATTTTTGTAACTTTTGATTCATAAATAATTTCACCCCCATTTTTAATTATTTTTTTTACCATTTTATCAATAATCCCAGAAAAACCAGACTTCGTAGTAAAAAGTTCACCCTCTACTTTTTCAACAAAATTATCAATGTTCAATTGATCTTTAACTCTAAATATTTTTTTTAAGAAATTTTGCACCTTATATAAAATTTCTAAAATATTAAAGTTTGGAATTCTTTGCTCAGCAAATTTTGGAGAGAATGCATCTGGTCCAATACCCCAGACACGCTGAATATAATTTTTAAAAAATATATTATAAAGAATATGACCATAGTTCTTAATCAATAAGTCTTCACTATTTTTGATTTTTGTCTTAAAAAAAAGAGGTTTTATTTGCTGAACTAAAAAACTAAATCCTGCAGCAAAAACTGTTTTAATTGGAAGTTGTATAATGACTTCTGATATTTTCAAGGGGAAATCATAATATTTGCCCATAAAGTCAACTTTTATGGTTCTATCTATTGGTATGAGATCTTCTCCTATTAGATTTTTCATATCTTCCATAATTAATGGATCAGGGCAATGGAAAAGGTGAGCTCCCATCTCATATAAATGACCATTAACTTTAATTTCTGCCGCAATACCGCCTGGCTTTGAGCCAAGTTCAAGAATTTTAACTAAATACCCCTTCTCCAACAGTGCTAATGCCGCACTTAGCCCTGAAAACCCAGCACCGATTACAATAGTTATTTTTTTTTTTGACATTTTTAAAGTTTAAAAGATTTTATGCAATTTATGATTTTTGAGATGTCTTCTTCTGTTAGCCTCGGGTGAAGAGGAATATTTAAAGCTATCTCATTCAATTTTTCTGAATTTTTAAGGACTTTACTTGTTTGGTTATATAACTGATTTAGATGAAGAGGATGATATCTTAAAGTAGTATATATTCCATTCTCCAGGAGATAATTAGCAAGTTTATCTCTTTCTGGTATTCGTATACAGTAAGTAAAATAGGAATGTCGATCACCTTCCTTAGCATTGATGGGGTTTAAGATCCAATCAATAGTCTTAAATTCGCTTTGGTAAATGTCCCAAATTTTTTTTCTCTTTTTTTGTAGTTTCTCAATTTTTTTTAATTGAGCTAGTCCAATTGCACCTGCAATGTTTGTAGGTAGCATCTTGATAAACGGTTCTTCTATATTGTATTCCCACCATCTAGAATTATTATTAGTTTTTGAAATTGCAGCATCAAACCCAGATTTACCAATACCACAATATCTAAGTTTCTTTGCTCTTTTAATTAATTCATTATTTTTAGTTGTTATGCCCCCGCCTTCGCCAACAGCTAAATTTTTAACGGCATCAAAACTATAGATAGCAACATCGGCTAAAGCACCACAAGAAAAGCCATTATATATTGAGTGCACAGCATGTGCCGCATCTTCGACAACAGGTAAACCAAAGGCTGATATTGATTCCATTTCCACAGGAAGCCCGGCATAATCAACGACCATTATTGCAGCAGTTTTTTTTGTCAATTGATTAGATACATCAATTGGTCTAATATTCATTGTTTCAATGTCAACATCACAAAATACAGGTTTATGTCCGGCCATAATTACTGCTTGCGCGCAAGAGACCCAAGTAAAAGAGGGTAAAATAATCTCGGATTTTGGAGGAAGGTTTAAAAGTTTAATAGCCATAAACAATGCATTCGAACCACTATCAACCATCGCAAAATTTTTTAAATTTAATTTTTGGGAAAACTCTATCTCAAATTTTTCGACTTCTTTACCAAACCCAAGCCATTGATCTTCCATACACGAAATAACATTTTGAATTTCTTCTTTTCCAATCTTTGAACCAAATACTGATATCATATGATTATGTTTTTTTATAAATATTTTTATATAAAAAGTAATTTTTTATATTTAACACTAAATATTATTTAGTTTTTTTTTCATTAACAACGGATTTTTACACATTTAATTATAGCTTAAGCCAAATATAATTAATTACTTAATGTAAAATAAAAATTTAATTTATGATAAACTCTATTTTTGGACATCAAATATCCATGGAATAATCAAGTTAATTAATTTATTTCTTATTTAATATTTATTTTACTTCATCTTAATAGGTCTCTTTATGATTAAAATTGAGGCTAAATAATAAAAAAACTACAATATGAAAAAGACATACTTGAAGAGTTTATGAACTTCTTGATGGAGGATGACTTTATTTTGACAAGGAATATTTTACCCAAGTATGTAGAGAAAGCCTTATACCGAGGTGATGGAGAAAGAGAGCTGATTAACTTTAATCTTACTTTTAAGAAAGTATCACTTAAAGAACTGAAACAGAGGATTAACTTTTTTGTAATGGGATTAAAGAATAGAGATTAGACACTACCTAATATCTCTTCCATATCGGTAGTATTAAGATGTGTATAAAGTTCAGTCATCGTTATATGTTTATGACCTACGAACTCTCCTATCTTCTTCATAGATATATTCTTCCTAACTAACTCACTTATGAACCCGTGTCTTAATGTATGGGTAGAATAATCTGTCTCAATACCGATCTCTTTATGAAGTTTTTTTAGAGGACGAGAACAATAAGAACTAGTTAAAGGTTGTCCCTTCTTCATATACTTTTTGTTCTTTCTTTTGGTCGTGTTGTTGTGTCCTTCTAGGACATAAGTCCTGTTCCCTGTATCAAGTTTAACCTTCCTTAATAAATCCGTCAGTTTGGACTTAATCGGTATGATCCTTCTGTTCCTCTTAAAATGAATATTTACCTTGTTATATTGTGGAGACAAATAGCTATATGAGAAGGAATGGTTTTCCCCCACATCTCTTCTTCCCTTCTTCCATTTTAAGATAAGGACTTCACCTACCCTCATACCAAGTTGAGTTTGGATATATGATATAATGTTAATATGTCTGTATTCTGTCTTATCGTCTAGGTAATCATCTACCCATCTATCAAGGTAATCTTTTATCAACAAATATTCATCTTGATTAGGTATATCATCTATACCTCTTTTGATTGGTTTGGGTATAGTAATCTTTTCGTAAGGGTTCTCTGTTAAATAATCTTTATTAAGTGAATACTTTATTAACACCTGAACGACCTTGTGTTTATTACTAATAGTAGTAGAGTTATTACCGAGTTTATCTCTACAATAATCCGTATAACGACCTAGTATTTTATGGTCTAATCGAGAAATATTTATATTACCATATTCATCTTTAATGAACTTCCAGAATAGCTCATACCTACCTATTTCACCTCTGTAAGTATTTTGACTAATAGAGTTCATCTTTAACAACTTACCTCTTTCTACTACAAGGTCATCTATAACTAATCTCAACTTTGGAGTTTGACTACCATACCTTCTGTATATACCATATTGGAACTTCTCTTCTAACTGATACTTGAGTTTGTCTCTTTCTTTTTTGTTAAGATCACCAAGGTTATTAAGTCCGTGTTCTTCACCAAGAACTCTAATGTTCTTACCTTCTTTTCTATAGGAGAATACCCAATTATCAGTATTAGTTTTTCTATATAATGTTCCCATCTTGTCGTCTTAACTTCTGTACGTGAAAGAGTTAAATATCATATCAAAATATAGTGAAATATCTAGGATATTACTACCGTTTTTACTACCTTTAGGGGTGATATTTAACTATAAATTAAACAATAACAATAGATAGTTGGTTTGTAGTAGGGAACTAAAAATCCTTGTGTCGCTGGTTCGATTCCGGCCCGAGCCACTATCATTTAAGATAATGCCCATTAGTTCCATAATTTTATTTTATGCTTGCACGAATTTTTTTATTAAAACAAGGTAAATGCTGTGGCAATGGCTGTTTAATGTGCCCCTATGAGGAGAAGCATTCACGTGGTTCTCAAAAAATAAGAAAAGAAGTCTTGGATGATTTAGAAATTTGGGAAAAAGAACAATTAATTTTAGATAAAATTCATCCTTCTGATAAATAGTTTAGTAACTCTTTTGTTTTGGTGAAAAGCACGTCTGCTTTTTTCAATTCTTCTTTAGTCCCATTTCCCCATAAAACACCTCCAGATTTAATATTCGCATTTTTGGCGGTTTTTATATCTATAATAGAATCTCCTATGAAAATTGAGGCCTCTGGTTTCACTTTATAGAAATTAATTATCTCATAGGTTGCATTCGGACTTGGTTTTCTATCAAACTTATCTTCAGCACCAATTGTAATAATATCATAATCATTAAAATAATTTTCGACACACCTCAGAGCTAATTGATGCAACTTATTGGTAACAATAGCTATATGAATGTTTTCTTTTTTTAAAAAATCTAATATTTCATAAATCCCATCAAATACTTTTGATTTTTTATTTAAATGAATTGAATATAGCTTTTTAACCTCTAATAGTATTTCCTTAATATCTTTTATATTGGCATTTGCATCCGGTAAACTCTTTTGTAAAAGGTCAGCAATACCACTACCAATATTTTTTATATAAAATTCTTTTGATCTTTCTGGAAATCCATTTTTTT
>Ga0209603_1005671_pt1 | contig 9999 bp, 1 predicted proteins | sample COGITO_mtgs_1206_FD_184812 | JGI IMG/M metagenome (GOLD analysis project Ga0209603, IMG submission 184812) | Pelagic marine microbial communities from North Sea - COGITO_mtgs_120607 (SPAdes) (version 2) | ecosystem: Environmental > Aquatic > Marine > Epipelagic ... | reverse complement strand
ACAAAAGTTCAATTGAACTATCTGTAGTCCTTCATCATCATATTGCCACGGGCATACAGCATCTGCTTTTGCTCATCTAGCCTCTCAAGTATTAACTTCCTCTGACTGTCTGGTATGTTGACGTTGTCACGAACAATGTTCTGCTGCCTAGAAATCTTCCTTATGGCATTGTTAATAGCCTTCACACGAGGCAACAAGGCGATCTCATCAGAGTATTTTTCCCTTGCCCTCATGAACCTGTCTCGATCACCAGCATCTTGAGCTGCCTTGATCTCTTGACCAACACGAAGAACCCGGTCACGCTTCTCAACGAAGATACCAATGTCTTCTCTTTCAGACACGCTGCCGATTATCTTTCTGATGAAAGGGATTTCGCTGACTAAGTCTTCAGTCAAGCCATCGTTGTATGCAGAGACTGGTACATCAACTGCTGCTCTCTGAACAAACCTACCTATACCACCAGTCAAATAATCGAACCAGTAATCCATGATCTCTGGGTTCCAATCAATGAAACCTGACATCTGGTTTGTGCCGCCAGTAAGAGAGTTCAAATTCTCGGCAATCCATTTCGAGGATGGACTTACGCTATTGAAGTAACGCTGACTGTCGGGTGATTGATCACCGGGATACTGTTCTTTGTATATTGGAATGCCTGCAAAGTTTTCATTCCTTGTTATCTCTACGAATGGATCAAGAGCCGTTGGCGCACCAAAGTTCAGCAGGTTCTCGGTGCCACCTAGTGGATTGAGGGAATCGACAAGGGTCATGATAGCAGATGTGGCACCCTCTGAGGCTGAGTACTCACCTCGTAGTGTTCTGCCAAGTGCGCGGCCAGCATTCACTGCTGAGTTCAAACCATACGGCATTGGTATGGCGATGTAACCGCGATCCGTCAGGCCACCCGTTGCTAAAACAAGATTATGTTCAAGAATATAATCTGGTATCTTGTCGTATACTAGAACCTCATCATCGTCCTCTTCAGAGATCAAAGAGTTTATAAAGTCTTGCATCAATCCATAAGCGATCAACCCGCCCCAAATCTTTCTAACTTTTGGAGATCGAAGTAGACCATTGAAAAGTGCAAATGAACCCTGAATGGATGCGTTATAGAATAGGTAAAAAGAGTTCATGGCGGTTTTGTTTTCACCGCCCTTACCGAAGTTCACCGTCACATTTCTAGCAGCCTGTGCGGCTCTCTCGTTGGTGAAGCCCTTATCCTTGAGGCCTTTGTAGACAGCTACACGGATGGCATTCTCAGCAACCGTGTTGTAGTCTTCTAAAAATCTAAACAGAGAGCCGACCTTTTCACCAGCAAAGCTGTTCTTCATCTTATTGAACTTGCCACGAGCGCCATCTTCAGCGATGTCACCAAGAACATTTTCTATGTTTGCTATTTGATCTGCAACACTGTTCATTGGGTTGGCAGAGTTTTGACCACCATCACGAACAAAGTCTGCGTATATCTTGGCCCACTCGCTGTCCTTGTCACCATCTCTTATGGCTCTCTTGATGCCCGCAAAGGCTTTGGTATAGTCCTTAGCCATACTTTTAACCATGCCCTTGGCATCGAACTGCTGGACGTTAACTCCAGCGGTTTGAATGTCTCGGATTATGTTGGTTATTAGGAACTCTGGGTTATAGGACGTATTGATAGAGGATAGGTAGCGGTTCATCTTGCCTAACGCTCGTGTCATTGAAGCGAGAGAGCTTGATCCAGTGCCATCAGAACCCTTCAAAGCCCTAGCTATACGGGCATCGTTCAACTCTACATAGACATCTTTACCGTCTACCTTGGCGACGAAGATGTTTTCGTCCTGAGCGGCAAGAGGATCACGAACTCTTACTACGTTTCCGTATTCATCTTTAGTTCTCATAGTCGGCAGGCGATCTAAGATGCGCCCGAACCCGCGAGTTTTTTCTGGCTCTGCCTGAAGCAGCTTGATGAATGCCTGACCTACTCGGTTCCTCTCACCCCGAACAACGGTGTTTTGGTTCTGATTAAACACTGTAGCAAGTATGTCTCTTGCATAGTCGAACCGACCAAGAGCGCGACGATCCTCTCTTCCTCTAGCGCCAAAGCCTTTAGCGCCAAGCCTAGCGCCAGAACCAACTTCCCCATCCGTAGGATCATCCTTGCCTTGCAGTGGGACATATGAGTTGAAGTTCTTATCCTCACGAAGCTCTTCCGGGGTGAGTCCGTAGTTGGCACGACTATCGTTTGTGTCCTTAATAATAGCCCTAACTGAAGACTGAATGCCTTGAAGTGCCGAAATACTAGGGGCGTCAAGGGTTGCTACCCATGCTAAGATTGCATCAGCTTCGCCATCAGTCATGCCCGACCCAGAATTATTCTTTGGGTCTCCCTTACGAATGTATGCGTTGCGCTCCTTGGCGTGAGTTGCGTAAAGAACCGCATCAGCGATAGCGAGTTTCTTACTTGGATAGTTTTCAAGAACTTTACTGAAGAAGGACGACAGCGTTTTAAGCTCATTGACCTTAGAAGCAGGCACGTTGAGAACTTTAACAGCATCAACCGCGTCTTTGTATATGGTTTTCTGGCGAGTATCTACCTCGGCACCAACACGACCATGGTATAGTTCTTCCTGTAAGTAGGCGTCGAAGGCATCAGTTATCTTGGCACCTGCCTTCTTCAGCTCCTGTATCATCCTACCTACAGGGAGCATGTCATCTTGGAACTTGCGGATCACCGCATCGGCAGCGTCTTGAGCCTTGTCCTTTGGCAGAACAAATCCCAATCCCTTGCCTAAGAAATCAGCAGCCTTAGCGTAGTTTAAGTTGTACTGCTTTTCTTGTACGTCTTCAGAAAGCGTACTGTACATGATCGACTGACGAACAACTGGCGAAGTCTTACGCGCCTTCTTCTCCAAGATGGGAAAGAAAGTCTTTATGTAGAATACATCTTTAGCTGGAGCGTTGGGCAGATCACGACCTGACTCCAAGACAAGTCGCATAGGTGGCGCACTGAACGCTATGTTGTTACGCCACTCAAGCACTATACCGTTCTGACTTGGGTATGAGATCACAGCGGGACCATCGTCATATCCTTGATCCTGCCAGCGACGAAGCATGTCATAGATAGCATTCTCAACACGCTTGTACTTGGAATTCTCGACAAGCTCCTTGTCATGGTTGCGTTGCTGTATGTGGAACAGACCCTGACCAACTTCCACACCACTCTCATATGTACGGTGCGAACCCTTGGGCAAAACTATCGGACGCAGCCTGCCGCGATCCATGAAGTATCCATACACAGGATTAGAAGAACCATCTTTTAGATTTACTGGCGCACGAACCGGGACCAAGGCATCAGCCGTGATCATGCGTGAGAACCTCTGAGGCGGCAGCTCAGGGTCTACTTCGAGACCAGACATGTCCGCATTAGTCTCTGATAGTTCCTGCTGTGTGAGCTGCTCCTGCGCAGCCATTGAGCTGTCGAGTATTGTTAGCTCTCTTGGGGAGAAGAAGTTCCCTTCGATTGGCCCTCTTTGTATCTGATCAATCTCTCTGCCAATTTCAGCATCTCTCTTGAGCTGAGATTTGACACTACTGAGCCTTCCTCGCTCTGAGTCGGGGAGTGTGGCTTTGATTTTGTCATCTGATACACCTTTGTTTTCTAGTATTGCTATCGCACCATCGGCGTAGTCGTTGTCATCACCACGACCTTTACGCACACCACCCGCCTCAAAGATACGCTTCTCAGCGTACCACATCAGAGCTTGGAAGTCGGCGTTGGTTATGTCGAGAGCAAGCTCATTGCTGTTACGAAGTATTTCGCGAGCGCGTACAGCGGTTGCTCGCATTGATGCGCGTTCTGTTGCGTTGCGTGGGTCTTCTTGAAGCTCTGGCTTCAACTTAGCGGCTAAGTTCTTAGCAGCCAGTGATAGATCAGTGGACGATGGCCTTGCTTCTTGAGCCAGCTTCTTCACTTTGGCGGCATCTTTACCAGTTACTGTGCCAGTGCGGGTCACAACGAAATCGTACTGATCTGACAGGCTTTCTAGCTTGTCGTTGAATGCCTTGTTGTAGAAATTCTTATCCCAGATTTTCTGAACCTGTGGCGCTATAAGTTCAATGTCACTTTTCTCAATGGTGCTGATGTCAAGTGACTCTACGGTATCTACAAGCAGCTTCTTGTCCGTGTCAGACAAGCTGTCAGGGTTAGATATCATGCTCCATAGCTTGTCTTTATTCGCCTGAACAAGCTCATCATTATAATCAACAATAGGATTACCAGTGATGCGGTTAACAAACCTCATCCACCAGCGATCCATTGTTAGTGGAGAGAAGTTTCCACGAAGGTTCTGATAGAAACCGTTACCAATCTTAGGCCCAAGGACGTAAGCAACTCCAACGGTTTCGCTGGCTAGTTCTTTACCATCTATCTTGAAGGGCAAGTCCTTCACTCTCTCAACACCAAACACCTCAGTCATGAGTCCAGCAAGCTCACCCTTTGGTAACTGCGTCATGAGAAGATCATTTATCTGATTTGAGTCATACCCGAAGTCAGTTAGGTGGTTCCAGAACTCCCACGCTTTCATCATTGATTGACCCTGCTTTCCCGAAGCAGCGAGTGGGAACCTGCCGTCTGTGCTGTTTTTCCAAGCATCATACTGGCGAGATGCCAACAGGTAATTGTCGATTACTGACAGGCCATTTGAGGTAATTGCTGTAGCAAAATCAAAGGCATGCTCGGATGCGGGATCATACAAGGCATTCTCTGTGCCGTCTGGACGTAGAGGAGAGACCTCTGGATAGACTGGAAAGAGTATCTGTTTAGCTAATTTAAGTGTGCTGTCGTACCAGCCAAGGGCATCGCTGCTGGATAGAAGAGCGGCCTCGGCTTCTGCCGCCATGATCCTTGCTACTTCTTCGCGATCATCTGGTGAGTTTAGATCGTATGATCTAGTGCCACGAAGTTCGAGGAGTTTGTTGGCGAAGCTAACCAAAGTTTCTGAACCCGGCTTGCTTTTGAACTTAGGCTGACCAGTGTCAGGGTCTAGATAATCAAGAACACTTGCAGCACGTTGTTCAGGAGTGAGTGGCAGGGACAGGCGTGACTGCCTGTAACCCTCTACTCCTCTAGTAAGCTGTTCTTTTTGGCGGGAGTTACGGTTATCCCTTGCTTCCGCAAAGCGGCGACCAACTTCAGCAAGGTTTCTCTGGTATCCGACTGCGGTGTCACCTCTGTAAGTACCATTGGCTTGGAGTTGTCTGATTCCTTCATTGGTTCTTATCTCCTCAAAGTTATTCAAGTTAAATATTGCAAGTTGATCTGCGGCTTCAGCTATATAAAGAGCCTCTTCTGCAGTAGGAACTATTAACGTGTTGTCTAGGAAGTATTGCTGTGAGTCCTCATCAAACCACCCACCTAAGTAGACTGGCTTGTTGGTTGCTCTCGCGATATCCTTATTGTCATCTATATACCCTAATAGAACCTCTTCAGGCAAGGTCTCACCGACAATTATCTCTGCTTCTTTTAATGGGGCAACAACAAAGCCGGAAGATACAGGTTCCATAGTCACAGGGTCAATGGTGAAGCCATCGGGATTGCTTCTTATAAAGCCCTGCAAACCCGATACATTGGGGGTGCGTGGCAACCTAGAAAATCTTAGGGAAGCATCTCTTCCAAGCGTATTGGATTGTCGGTCAATATTTGTTTCAGAGCCTTTGACGGTTCTTTGTCCTCCGACAAAAGTATCGAACCTAGAGCCGACAAGGGGGTTGATCCCTGAGATATCGAGGATTGGTTTTTCGGTATCGAAGGCACCGTTGTTGTCGATTTCTGCGTAGCCATTAGCGATGGCCTCCTTCCTTAGTTTTCTGTATACGGCACTCGGTTTCGTGCCAATGTAATTGAAGTAATCAATCGGAATTATTCGGCCCTTTTTAATGAACCTTGACAGCATGCGATCAAATGCAATGTCTGGGGTCACATACATGTTAATCAAGCTAACGTCATATCCCTTATCTTTGAATGATTTTATCAGCTTGCGAATGCTTTTGTCACTATGCCCAACCTTCTGAGCGATGATGTTAAATCCTGCATCCATCATGGAATTTTGTGCAGCAGATAGAAGCTCAACACTCTCTTCATGTACAGCACCTGCGCCGATCCCGCCATCAAACTCTGGGATTAAAGCCTTAACCTCATCAGCATCTGGTATAGCTGCATTGTTTGCGACAGCCAGCTCGTTAGCTATCGTGGATTTGCCTGCGGCAGGTGGTCCAATGAGAACAAATGCTTTTCTATCATAAGCCACGGGTTGATAGTTAAGACCCATCTCTCTGTATGGTAGGGTCAAAGAATCCTTTATTATGGTTGGAAGTAAGTTTCGTGTGCCTCTAACTGTCTTCCCACGAACACTATATACCCTGTCTTCATGCCAATTTTTAGAGCCATACCCTTCAGCGTCTATTGTCTGAGGGCGACCAGACATAGCCTGAACAACAAGCTCTATAGCAGGGTGCTGTTCTATTTCTACTTTACTTGGAGACGTTTGAAGAAATGCGCTCAAGTCTCTTATAGCAACTTGTGTTTGAGGAGGCAAATCACCAAGCCTTGACTCACGCACAGCAGGTTCTGTCTGCTGTTTTGCTGCCATATCACGCTCACGCTTTCCAATATCACCAACATTAATATTATCAAAGATACTCTGAACGTCAGTAAATCCATTATCAACTGAGCCGCCGACTATAGACTTGAAGAAGTTCTTGATTTTATTGAACAAACCCTTTGGCTTGCCAGCCAGCTTCAAACGACCAGCGTTGTAATCCCGGAACATTTCTGCGACAGCTTCTTCAGCCTGCACTTCCGCAGTGTCCTGTGAGTACATGCGTTTTGCTCTGTCGAGGTACGAGTACTTTCTCTTCTGAACCTGACCTTCCTTGGTCTTTGCGTACTTCACTTTCCCCGCAGCATTAGTCAAAGAACTCCACTCGGACGGAGTGATGACGTTCATCTCTTTCAGGGCATGAGTTGTTTCATGATCAAGAACTTCACCGACACGGTTGAACAGTTCAGCTTCAGATAAATTGGGATCGTAAACCCCCATAGATAAACTGATTACACGACCAAGTGGATTGTACGATCCCTCACCAGCATCGACAGCTTGCTCTGCGTTTAGCCTAACATCCTTCAATCCATACCCATCAAGCCTCTTGCGGATAGACTTGAATACATTCGCTTGTTTCTCATTGAGTGCCGGAGTGAAAACAGGATTGTTCGATTGAACTTTTTCTTTGACCTGATCGGCAACACTACGGGCTTTAGCCGCTGCAACCTTAGCCTCAAGGGACTGAGCCTTACCCGTTTCAGGTGTAACCTTTGGCACATATGGCAAAGTACCAAGCCGCTGAAGACCCTGCTGCGCTCCATTAACAAGCTCTCCGTACTGAGCGTTGCGTTTGTTCAGTCTGTCCATCTCGTACTGGATTGCGTTTTCACTTGTACGTTTACCCTGTAGGTCACGCCCATATTCACGAACCGAATCCAAGTCCAGCTTGAGTCCAGCAATGATCTGATTGTTCTTCTCTACCGCCTCATTTGCGATATCAATTTGCCTACGGTATGAGACATCTGGTGTCTTCAGTTGTGGCACCATGTTTTTGGTTGGTTGATATTTAGCCGCTGGCTTGTATCTGACCCCAGTCTTTCTATCCGTTACTGTACTCTGTTGCGGATCAGACTCCAAGTATCCACGAGACTCCATCTCAGCCATGATGTCACGAACCTGAGATACTTTAGTACCCGGAAGGTCTTTTTTAACTTGTTGCTGAATGCCCGTGACGCTCAGAGATTTCTCCCGTGCCATGTCAGCCTTGATTTGCTGCATCACGCGATCATACTGCGCCTTGTCAAAAGTATTGGACTCGAACTCTTCGTCAGTGGTGACTTCAGAAATCCCCATACCTTCTGCTTGCTGCTTTACTTGAGGTGTTTCAGAGGCAATAGCTTCATCATTCTGCTTCTCAACTTCTGATGTCAGCTCTTTGCTTGTAGTGTCTGCATAGCCCAACCGATCCCTTGTCTCGGAGGCCGACTCCAGCAAGTCCTCATTTAGTTCTTTAGAACCTTCACTCTCTCCGCGACCAGACAGAACCGCACCAGTACCACCCAGAGTACCGCCCACAACGGAACCCGCAGCTAACGCCTCTGCATATTCCAGAAGGGCGTCTTCAGATGTAAGATCGAGGCCAGCTTGCGCTCTGTTGACTACGGATTGTGATACTTCTTGTGCGCCCTCTACACCTGCAGTCTTGCCGCCTTCTACTACGGCACGTTTTAAAGCTCCTGCGTCAACACCCGGTGGAATGAACTTGCCAACGACAAAGTAGTCAACAATAAATTCTGAAAGAGCGTTAGCTGCTGTGGCACCTAAAGCCTTAGTCAGATTGATGTCGCCACCAGCTTCCTTCTGCTTGTCTATGGCTTCAGCAAACATCTGAGGGAGTGCCTGTGCTGTAGTGTACCCAACACCAATGCCCCTACCAATTGCCGCACCCGGCGCAGCGCCAACTCCCCCGAACAGAGCGCCGATACCAGCGCCAGTTGCGGTTGCACCCACCTGAATGGCGGCGTCTCTCGCCTCACTACCCAACTGTTCACCAGCAAAACTTGCTGCCGTATCTACTCCAGTGATGTCTCTGAATCCAATGGACGGGTCTTCCGCCTCTAGTCTCGCCAGCTCTTCCTCAGCTAATCTTTGACGCTCTATACCCGCTTCAGGGTCAAGACCTAATGCCCTACCGATTGCTGTGTCAGCCAAATATTGTTCAGCTACACCAAATCCACGTTGCCGCTGCGAAGGCTCTCTTGCAAACCCACGACCAAACGCGGTGCGATCAGTGTCTTCTGGGTCTGATGCGACAGAACGAATACCACCGTACTGAGCTTCGTATCTTTGCTGATAAGGAAGTTCTTGTTGACTTAATATCTGGGATATACGCCCAGCCTCTTCAGCAGTCGGAGTGTCTCCAGCTATTTTAAATGAATAAGGATTGCCAGAGTACTCGCCTAGCTGTTGAATAACGCCCAAGAGTATTCTCCTTACTGAACTGCGGTGCTTGTACTATACAATAACTCACCTCTAGTTCAATTTCCAGTGCTTTGGCTTCCACCTGTTACGTCGAATGCTGACCCAGAAGATGGTTGACCGCCGCGAAGTGCATTTCGATAGGTCGAAAGCTCTAGGCCAACTTGGAATAGATTAGTTTGCAAGCGTTTGCGAATCGCTTCTTTTTGCTCTTCGGTTCCCGTGAAGACGCCAGTATCTAGCTCGTCTAATTTATCTCGAACATCAGACTGTTGTCTTGCTAAGTCATCAACGTAACTAATTATATTACCTGCGGTAAGTCCGCCTTTGCTTCCAGACTTGCGGTTGGCTGCATCTATTTGAGTTTGCAGCTTCAACATATCCATCTCAAAGTCTTGCATGCCCTGTCTGGATTGCTGCAATGCGCCTATGCCAGCAAGGCCAGCTTCACCTATAGCTCCACCAAGAGTTGGCTGATCCGATGCCATCAATGCCAGACCTGTCTGGGCCAGTGCCATCCACTTATCCGACTCGGCACTCTTCTGTCTGTCTTCAAGCATTTGAGCTATGCGGCCTGATGAACCGACACCCGTACTTGTACCTGTACCTTCACCTGTACCTGTACCTGTATCATTAGATGTTGCTTTAGGCGGAAGCAGAGAACCTATACCACCTTCTTCCGCACTGGGAACAGTGAGTGGTTCGCCTGTATCCATGGGAAGGGACGAGTCTTGTTCTACAAGGTTTGGTCCATCTGCAGCGTCAGCATCGTTAGGGCCGGGCATACCCCCCAATCGGGCGTCAAAGTAACCTGATCCCGCGTCTACAAGGTCATCGAACATACTCAAGAAGCTCGTAGACTTATCTCGACCCTGCTGAAACGCCCGTGCAGCCGAATCCGCGAATTGGGCGTCAGGGTCTAAAGGTTGATCCATACTAATCCTAC
>Ga0209603_1005667_pt1 | contig 10004 bp, 10 predicted proteins | sample COGITO_mtgs_1206_FD_184812 | JGI IMG/M metagenome (GOLD analysis project Ga0209603, IMG submission 184812) | Pelagic marine microbial communities from North Sea - COGITO_mtgs_120607 (SPAdes) (version 2) | ecosystem: Environmental > Aquatic > Marine > Epipelagic ... | reverse complement strand
ACCAGCCTGTAGCCATTCATCTACATAGCTTTGAAAGCTTGGTTCGCGCACCGTGAAAAACTGCGCACCATGATCGAAGCGACCACCGCCCATACGCCGGGTCGCCATACGCCCGCCCACTCCACGCCCTTTATCAAGCACACGCACCGTGACACCAGCACGTTGTATTTCCGAAGCACATAAAAGGCCAGAGATACCGGCTCCAATCACTAATACATCAATCATATCTGCATTCACACTCGCCCTAAAATTGCTTAGCTAGGCAGGCATCGAAACAACTCTTTATATCCGTAAAATCCCACTCGAAGCCACGATCCAATAATACTTTCGGTAACACTCCGACATCGGAGCACAGCACTTCGATTCCCATTTGCCCAAACAGGGCTTTCACAGCTAATGCTGGCATCGGAAAAAATGTGGGGCGCTTTAAGGCCGCGCCTAAAGATTTAGTGAACACCCGATTCGTCAAAGGCTGCGGAGAAGCCACATTCAGCGGTCCCTTAATCGATTTATCTTCGATCGCCAGCAACAATATTCGCACTGCATCTGGTAAGCTCACCCAGCTCATGTGCTGGCTACCGGCGCCGATCACCCCACCGAGGCCAAGCTTAAACGCAGGCAACATTTTTGTGAGCGCTCCGCCTTGCGAGCTCAAGATCATGCCGATCCGTGCCGACACTGAGCGGATCCCAGCATCGATTAATGGCTGTGCCGCACACTCCCATTGCTCACAAACATGCGCAAGAAATCCGCCTCCTAAAGGTGAGCCCTCAGTCACGCCAACCCCGCATTGATGCCCATAATAATTAATCCCCGATGCGGTAATATAATCTGGTGGTGTCGGCTCTTTCAACAGCGCGCCCACCAATAATTGCGCCCCGCCAATTCTGCTCTTCAGTATTTGAGCCTTAGTGGCATCAGTCCAACGCTGCGCAACTGGCTCGCCAGCAAGATGCACCACCACGTCGACACCTGCCATCGCACCAGCATCGATCGTCCCTGCATCCACATCCCATTGCACATCAGCAGCTTTACCGCGCGAAAGCCGTCGCACTGAGTGGCCCTTTGCCTCGAGTGCGATGCACAGCGCCTTACCGAGCATGCCAGTGGCGCCAGAGACTAATACCGTTTTCTTAAGTTTACTCACGCCTTAAACTTTGCCAAAGCAGCCAGCGCACGCGCACGCCCCGTTTGATGATCAATGATTGGTGAAGGATAGACATGCGCCCCCGTCGACTCAAGTAATCCAACTGACGCGTTCCATGGTTCATGTATATACTTTGTTGGCAATTTTTCCAACTCCGGCACGTAGCGCTTCACGTATGCACCATCCGGATCAAATTTCTGCCCCTGTATGATGGGGTTGAAGATACGAAAATACGGGGCCGCGTCGGCACCACAACCGCCACTCCACTGCCATCCGAGTGTATTACTCGCTAGGTCGGCATCCACTAAAGTATCCCAAAACCAACGAGCGCCATCCTGCCAATCTTGCAGTAAATGCTTTACCAACAAGGAAGATACAATCATCCGCACACGATTATGCATCCAACCAGTTTGCCACAATTGGCGCATTCCAGCATCCACAATCGGATAACCTGTTTGCCCAGTCTGCCAGCGCTTCAAAGTCACTGCATCGGTCTCCCATGGGAACGACTCATACTGGAGTCGCAACGGACGATTCGGCGTCTCCGGAAAATGATACAATACATTGTAAGCAAACTCGCGCCAGTAGATCTCCTTAAGATACACCTGCGGACCTTCTGCCGACTCATCACACTGCGCACGCACCGCCGCGACAATTTGCCGAGGGCCAATCAAGCCCCAACGTAAATAAGGCGCTAGACTTGAAGTGCCCTCGAAGTCTGGTCGATCTCGATTCACATGATAGCCATCAATTGGCCCCTGTACAAACGTCGCTAATCGTTGATGCGCTCCTGCTTCACTCACGCACCACCGCTCAGCCAGACCCGCGTACCAATGCACCTCTGGCAATAAGCATAACTCCTGCAACGAAGCAGAAGTCGGCCACGTTGCGGGGCCCTGTAATCGATCTAATGCTGGCTCGACTGGTGCTTCCACAGCTCTGGTGTGAACTTTCTTCCAGTAGGGGGTGTATACTTTGTAGGGCTGCCCGCCACCCGCCGCGACGGTATGCGGCTCATTCAGCAGGCAACTATTAAAACTCTCCACTGCAATTCCATCGTCACGCAGCGAACGTTTAACTTCCATATCGACTGCACGCAGTGGGCCCTCATAGCGACGATTCCAAACCACCTGTGTCGCTCCCGTCTCTTCAACCAGCTGTCGCAGTATCTTTAAGCTGTTGCCGTGGCGAACTATCAACTGCGAGCCATGCTTCGCTAAGCGCGACTCCAAACTTAGTAATGCTTGGTGCAACCACCATTTCGACGCGCCCCCCGGAGGCCAGCCAGCATCCTCTTCAGGTGACCAAATGAAGACGGGTATCACATCTCCGCCCGCTTCAATCGCCGCCGCCAAAGCAGAATTGTCGTCAAGGCGTAGATCATTACGAAACCATAGAATTGTGGTAGTCATTATAGGAGAACGGCAATTAGGCCTAGAACTTACATACCTAGGGCAATATTTGAAGTGTCCGCAAGCTTTCCGCGCTCGCTTCTTGATTCTAGCAGAAAACTTATCAATATCGCGGCCATGGATACATCAACCGCTATACACCAACGCCGCTCAATTAAACATTACGATCCCGACCACAAAATGACTGAGGTCGAGATTCAAGAACTGCTCGAGCTCGCATTACTTTCTCCGACTTCTTTTAATATGCAGAATTGGCGCTTCGTCGTCGTCACTGACCAAGCGAAGAAAGCAGCGCTCCGACAGGCAGCCTGGGATCAAGCTCAAGTCAGTGAAGCATCGATCCTTATCGTGCTCTGTGCTGACCTACATTCTTACGAAAATGGAGGCCGCTATTGGGTCCACGCACCACAGCCTGTGCAAGAGATGCTAGTGCCGATGATTGAGCCTTTTTATAAAGACAACCCAGCCCTACAACGCGACGAAGCGATGCGCTCGATCGGCATCGCGGCACAGACACTTATGCTCACCGCAAAATCGATGGGCTACGACTCCTGCCCAATGATCGGCTTCGACCCGGTGAAAGTCGCCGAAATCATCAATCTTCCTGAGCATCATATTATCGGAATGATGCTGCCAGTCGGCAAAGCCCTCAAAGACGCTAATACGCGCAGCGGCCAGCTCAAATACGACGAAGTTGTAGTTACGGACAGCTTTTAAGATTCAGTAGAATCGACCAGACTGTATTTCTAATTAAGCAGCCGCACTCCAATAGGAGTGCGGCTTTTTCGAATTAAAAAAGCCATCTTAGCCTAGCCTTCTGCACGCACACGAGCATCTGCCTCGATAGCGGCAAGCACACTTTGCATTTCGACTGCGGCCACGGCCTTCACCTTGATCAAGTCTTCTGGGTCAAGTACATCGCTGCGACCAAACACATAGAACTTAATCTTCGGCTCCGTACCTGATCCGCGAACGGCGAAGCTGTAACCATTACTCAACTCAAGGAAGTAGAAATCCTGCGGCGGGATCTTCTGCCCATCGGCATCGATGATTTCGTCTTCACCGAAGTCAGTAAACCCAGATACTTTCACATCGCCAAATGCCTTCGGCGCCGCGCTACGGTAGGACTCTAAAATGTTCTTAATCTTCTGACTGCCGGCAGCGCCCTCGTAGTAGATATTGATTGTTTTCTCTTCGTAGTATCCATGTTGCAAATACAACGAATCGAGAAACTCCGGAAATGTCATTTCCTGCGCCTTCAAATATGCCGCGACTTCGCAAAACATAATAACTGCTGCATTGGCATCCTTATCGCGCAGCTTATCGGTCGCAAGATAGCCATAACTCTCTTCACCGCCGAAGACGAAATAAGTCGAGTAATCGAGCAATAGATCGGCACGTGTCCAAATATCGCACGCATCGTAATCCACTGCAGTGCCTTCTTCTTCAAGCAAGCGAGCTTTCATTTGCGCTTCATAACCGGCAAGCTTTTCGCCAATCCACTTAAACCCAGTCAAGGTGTTGATCGTCTTTAGGCCATGCCAATCAGCTACTGCTTCCTGCATCGGGCTCGTCACAAAAGTCTTAATTAAGACAGCATTTTCACCGCCATCTTCTGGGATCACTTCAGCGTCTTTTAGCACGGAGATACGATACTCCGCCATGATTGTGCCAATTTGGTTGCCAGTCAACAACACCATCTCGCCGCTACGATCGCGCACGGCGACGCCCATTCGGTCTGCATCTGGGTCAGTGGCGACGACCACATCCGCACCAACTTCCTCGGCCTTCGCAATCGCCATCGCAAGCGCTTCGGCATTTTCAGGGTTGGGCGACTTGACGGTCGGGAAGCGCGCGTCTTGCACCATCTGCTCAGGCACTTCGATGACTTTGACGCCGAGTGCCTTCAAAGCAGGCACCGAGCTAATCGCACCCGTGCCATGGATCGGAGAAAACACGATTTGAGGCGCCTCCTCCTGCATCACTTCATGATCAATCACCATCTCTTTGAGCAGCTCTAAATAGGCCGCATCATCTGCCGCGCCCAAAGAGATCACTGGCTCGAGATCGATATTGAGGAAAGCCGGCACTGCAGAAAGTTCAACTAAATTGACCAGATCAACGATGCCTTCGGCGTGCGGAGATACCACTTGCGCGCCATCATCGAAATAGACTTTGAAACCATTGTCATGCGGCGGATTGTGGCTGGCGGTAATCACCGCACCACAAGTCGCATTATTTTGCCGCACTGCAAAGCTCAGTTGCGGCGTCGAGCGAGGCCCTTCGAAGATCAACGCTTGGCCACCGAGCTTACACCAAGTCGATGCAGCCAGCTCACAGAAATGACGTGAGAAATGGCGCACATCATGTGCAATCACGAAGCGCGGTAAATCGTAGCTGCCAGACTCTTTGAGATACTGCTTGGTGTAGCGAAAGAGGCCGATTGTTGCCCGTACGAGATTGAAATCGTTGAGTACATTCGACCCCACTGCAGCATGTTCAGGAGAGCCCGTCTCGGACAACGTGCCAGTTTCTGCGGCAGCTGGCACACGACCAATCGTGCGACCACGAATGCCACCCGTGCCAAATGCAAGATTTTGGTAAAACCGGTCATTCAACTCGTCCCACTCGCCGTTTTCGACCAGTTCACTAATACTCGCCCCAGCCCACTCAGGAAGAAAGTCGGCGCTGACCCACTGTTTCAAATTGACCACAGTGCTTTCAAGCAGAGAACCCGCGGTTCCAGCAGCTTCGATTTTTTCAATGATGCTCATAGTATTTCGATAATGATATGAATGATTGCTATACTGAATATTGAATTACTCGATAATCAAACCTTCGACAATTGTAGGCTTATCCTCGAGTGCCGCCCATTGCGCGACAAAGTCAGCTTCATCAGCGGCAAATAAGTGGCAGATCTCAAACCAGGTGCTCGGCACGCCTGTCTCATCCGTCTCGATTTCTTCGCCCGCAGCTCTGAGCCAACGGACGAACATCCGCAGTTGGTCCCTCTTACAAGATTTAGGCGAGTCCACGCCTTCGGCATTCTTCACTGGACTAAAATCATCCTCACGAGCCGCTTCGATAATCACTGGATTCTTTGCCAGTGGCAGCGCGTCAAACACGAACATTTCAAACTTCACTCCATTGGCAGCGTCTGGAGTGACGATCACCCCATCCGCACCAACGTATGGGATCTTCTTATCGGCACGATGGAATGGCAGCTGCAAATCCGATGCTGTGCTGCCCGCCCGCGCAATAAATGCACGGTCAAAAATGTGAATCGCGACGCTGCCACCATTAAAGCGAATCGAGCCATCAGCATTTGTCTCCTCCTGCATCGCATCCGGCATGTCGCTATATTCCACCACCAGAGCCGCGTCATTTTGTATACAAAAATGACCGACCTTTTCGAGCGCATAGGCTTTCGGCACCATCTTGCTCGAAAGTTCTGACTGCCCGAGCACGTGAAAACCAATGAAAGCCGGATCGATACATTGAATAATTGGATTATCCACTTGGAAATAGCTCACGCAATCGACCCCCAGCTCCTCCATCTTCGCCACCGCACCACTACGCACCAACGCACGCAGCGAACCACCGTGACCATCTGGCGTCATCGCGATCTTCGACTTCTCAGCGAGCAGGATCTTGCCGTCATAATCAACCGCCGGCACCAGCCCTTGCATAATAAAATGAACCGAATCAGATTCGAGTCCGAAAAAATCTGACTCCTTAAAAGCGGCGACTGTGGCCTCATTGTTGATCTCACTGGTGAGAATGAACCAAGGAATCGTCACGCCAAAACGCTCACCTGAACGCGCGATCTTTTCAGCGAACACTTGAAAGAGTGTTTTTTGCGACACTGGGGTCACCGGATATGTGCCCTTCGGCCCATCATAGCCTAGGCGTGTGCCTTGGCCTCCCGCTACTGTAAAAGCCGCCACACGACCTGCGGCAATAGCAACCGAGCCTGCCGCAACCGCGGCGTCCCACTGTGCTTGGTCGCCTCCGTTCGCAGGTCTCGCCGTGTAAGGCGCAGGCGTTAAGCCGTCCAAATCAACCGAACTCGTATGCGCCCTCTGAAGGTGCTCAGTGACCAACGCATCCACTTCCGAAAGGTCAATCGACGACGCCTGAGCAAGTAATTGAGCCTGCCCGTCGGCATCAAGTTCATCGAAGTAACGAAAGACCTGCCCTTGGCCAGCCTGTTGAAATGCTTGAATGAGAGATGTGGTCGCGCAGGAATGATTCATAATCGAAGCCAACACTGACTAAAGTGCTGCATCGAAAATGTAAACCTCGATCCATCCACTGCGTAAAATCAAAGTTAAAACCTGATAAAGGCTATTCTCAGTGCCACTCAAGGCTCATCAGAGAATCGAAACAGTAATTCATCCGGACGTGCGTACCCAAGGCGCTCACGCACCACACGCTCCAAAAATTCCGGGTCTTCCAGCAATCGCGCCAAATAAATCTCCTTTTGCTCAAACTCTTTTCGAGCTTGTGTGAGCTTCGCCTCAATTCTAAGTTCGCGTACTCTGAAATTCTTGTACTCTCGATAAGTCTGTACCATAAGACTGCTAAAGAATACGATCAATGCTAACAGCACCCCCACCATCATGAGTAGGATTACGCGTTCTTTTCGCTGTGAAGGATTCGGCATTAGACTCCACACAGAAGGTCATTTTCTTGAAATTGGAAAGGGTAATCTCAGCTTAGCTTAGTAGATTTTATATCATATGTATCAGGATTATTTTGGATTCTCGGAAATGCCCTTTCACGTCACGCCTAATCCGCGTTTCCTATTTCTCAGCCCGACCCACGAAGAGGCGCTGCAGCATCTTCGCTATGGAATCGAAGATAAAAAGGGCTTCATCGTCCTAACTGGAGAGGTCGGCTGTGGTAAAACTACGCTGTGTCGTAAGCTGCTCGAAGAGCTTGAGGCCAATGAAATGTGCGATACGGCGCTGCTCTTGAACCCCAGAATCTCTGAAACACAGCTCCTCAAAGGCATCATGAAGGAGCTAGGCGAAGAGTCGAAAGCCCGCTCCAAAAGCGATTTACTCGACAAGATGAATGACGTTCTACTCGAACGCATCGATCAAGGCCGCGAAATCGTCCTGATCATCGACGAGGCGCAAAACCTTTCCTTCGAGGTCATGGAAATGTTGCGGATGCTCTCCAACCTCGAAACCTACGATCAGAAATTGCTACAGATTATCCTCATGGGCCAGCCTGAGTTGACCCTCAAGCTCAAGGAAGACCGCTTGCGTCAGTTGCGCCAACGCGTGCTAGTCCACTACGACCTGCAACCCCTCAAGGCAACGGAGGTGCATCTCTATATCCTGCATCGGCTCAGCCTCGCAGGCAGCAACGGCCAGCCTCAATTCACCCCGCTCGCGGTCAAAAAAATTGCCAAAGGTAGCCTAGGTATTCCACGTATGATTAACAACCTGTGCGACAAAGCCCTACTCGCCTCCTTCATTCGCAACGGCACTGATGTCAACTGGTGGGATGCACGCAAAGCCCTCAAAGACATCAATCGGCTACACAAGTAATTTTAAACACACATGAGTTTAATCAACCAAGCCCTCCGCAAAGCGCAGCATCAGCGCACCCCTAGCCGTCCAGCCACGGCTGCTGATCATGCTAGCGCGTCGCACCCAAAGTATACTGGTAACTTCAACAAGTCAGGGCTCCTCATCGGCCTCGTTGCAGGCATCGCCCTCCTCATTGGCCTCGTCGCAGGACTCACTATTGTCGTGCTGCGTAAAGACCCCGCACCAGTCGCCCAACAAGCGGCAACACTTCCAGCTCCTGCAAAGCAGATATCCCCAGCAACACCAATAATTCAACCGCTCGCCGCACCGACTCCCGCACCGACTCAGCCACTCGAGCAAGACAGTCCCAGCGTGCTCAATGACCTGCGCCTCGCGCGCGTGGCTGCCGAAGCCAAAGCCGCCGCCGATGCGACCTCCGCCAAACAAGCAGAAGCCGCGAAGCAACTCGCCGCAACCAAAGCAGCAGCCAAACCGAGCCAAGATATTATTCAATGGCTGGGTAGATCGAAAATCTCCGGCGTTCGGCTCTCGACCAGTGGCAACAAAGTGATCCTCAATAACAATGCCTACTTGGTCGGCGAAACCGTCAACGTCGGACTCGGCCTCAAAGTCTTAATCATTCAGGAAAAGCGTGTCCTTTTTATCGATCCCAACGGCAAGAAATACCTGAAGCAATTATAAGGAGTGTGGGCGACTCGCCCACATTAGGCAACGACGAGGGCGAGTCGCCCTCGCTCCAATTCAAAATGCATGCGAACAGATAAGTGCGTTTTTGCAGCAGCGCTTCACACAGCCTGGTATTCCCGCTGGGAATCGACTACGCAGCCGCAGGCGAAGACCCCACCCAGATCACCATCTAGGTTCGACTAACTCACACGTAAGTGTGTCACCATGCGCAGCCTGGTATTCCCGCTGGGAATCGAACCCAGATCGACTATTTAGGAAACAGTTGTTCTATCCATTGAACTACGGGAACTTCTACCAGTGCCAGAGCGGGATAAAGAGGATTTTAAGCAGTAAAACTTGGAGCTAAAATATCTACTAAAAGACACTTTTTACCCAGTTTAAGACATACTTTGGTCATACTTTTGGTCATACTCTACAATGAGGACACGGGAGGGGGTTGCGCCCCAACCGTGAGTGGCACATTGCATCAATATAATCAGCCCCCAAGAAAAAAATTCTTAAAAAAATTGAACTCTGCAATCCACTTCTTGCGGGTCGTTAAGGCCGATCGCTTAGGAGGTCTGCTTTTCGCTTTTTTGCTCCCTCGTTATACTTAGCAAATTCCTCTAATGACTCGAAAATAGAGGGGCCAGGAAATCCGTCAAATAGCGGAGCCTCGAAGGTGGCGCCATCTTTGTCAAAATACAACGCTTTTCCCTCGGGCGTTGATGGTTTAATAACAAACCAATCCATTTCGGAATCAAACCCAACCTTTGAACCTTCTTCTAACGTTGGAAACAACGCCTCGGCAAATTCTATTTCTTTATCCCAATTACTCATACGGGATTACACTACGCAAGGGGAACCAAACGTCAACTTCCCCGCGTAGAGCCTCAGAGGCCCTAGTGAGCCTGCTAATGACCGCCCTTATCGAGGGGCCGACACATCAGACAGGCACATCAGAGGGACGGGGCGGGGGTCAAGCGATCGCTGTCTGTGCTGTTACTACTATAGGTTCTTCAGCCTCAGAAAAAATACTTTCAGATTTACCGACCCTGTCACCTACCTACGCTGCTAATCTAAGTGCGTGGCGTTTTGAATTGCAAAAATACTGTCGTGCGCAAGCGTATGCCAAATGAGGCATTTAATCATCTTGCTATCGATCGCACTTTTAGGCAATGCGGGGGCTGCAGTATCTGGCCTGTATACTTACGA
>Ga0209603_1005663_pt1 | contig 10007 bp, 12 predicted proteins | sample COGITO_mtgs_1206_FD_184812 | JGI IMG/M metagenome (GOLD analysis project Ga0209603, IMG submission 184812) | Pelagic marine microbial communities from North Sea - COGITO_mtgs_120607 (SPAdes) (version 2) | ecosystem: Environmental > Aquatic > Marine > Epipelagic ... | reverse complement strand
TCAATAAAACCAACAAGAGATACAAGATAAAGTTTTTTGTTTTTAATCTTCCATGTACCAATATAACCTCTAACTAACGCAGTAGATTTAAAAATAAAACTTACATCACTTCTAGTTTCCAAATAAGATTTTAGTGGCTCTATTGCAATGGTTGTTTTTTTACCATTGTATGAAAGTATGTCTCCTGCTTGGATGTTCATTATTTTTGGTGTGTGTTTTTAAATCAGTAAAAATGTTGCTAAGAACGTATATAATCAAGATCAAAAACATCATTATCTAATAATGTCTGAGCAACCTCTTCATAATTCATTAGGTATTGGTCTCTCCATAAATCCTCTTCGTTCTTATAGAATTCAATATCAACTCCTAAAGCTACTAAAACATCTTCCAAAATTTCATTGGCCAAATCACCCCCACCTAATTCATCATTAATTTGAGGAAGGTCATCAAAATTAATATTTAATAATAAATTGGTTATATCATCAGAATCTGCTCCATTTTCACATTCTTTACATATTGTACATAAAAGAACTGTTTTGGACAAGTTTATAAATACTATTAACTCATCTTCGCTTAGTGATATCAAATCGTTATTTGAATCAAAATCATAAAATGAATTAATAACTGCGGCAAAAAACGAAGTTGGCTCATCATCATCTTCTTCAATTCCAAATTTTTCTTCTCTCCAATCATAAAATAATCTATACTCTTCATAAGGATTAAAATTCAAATTTCTTCCTTTTTGAAATAATCCCCCAACACTTAGATCTAATCCTTCATCATCAATTTTATTTTGCCAATCTTCCAAAGAATTATTTATGGCTAACAAAAACCAATAATATTGATTGTTTTCATTAATGAAATCGATCATGTTTAGTGTGAATTTTTCTCGTGCAGTTAAGTCACCAATTACAATATTTTCAACAATTTTATGTATTTCTTCGAGGGTGGTGTTTTTAGTAATCGCCATTAAATTAATTTTTAGAATTTAATTTAAACCTACTAATAAAAAATTAATTATTTGGTGCATAATTGATACAAAATAATTATTTTGATAAATTTATACATAATACTATTTTATAAGTTAAATTCTAATCCTACTAAAAGTTCTGAATCTGTCTTTTTAATATCAATGTAAGGAGTAGTATGATGTCTTATCTGTGTGGTTACATAAACAGCTATTTTATCAAATTCACAATACCAACGCGGTTCAATAAAAAGACGGGTATCTTTACTATTATCTAAATTAACTTGGTAGTAAATACTGGTATTAATAAACGATTTTTTTGATAGCTTTAGCTTAAAAAATGAACTTAAATTAAGTCTGTAGTTTTGAATGTTTACTTCATCATTGGTGTCTTTTAAATACAACTCGTCTTCATAAAAAGCTCCTATAGAAACATCAAAATAATTTTCATCTTTTTTATAGATATTATGGCGATATCCACCCCCAATTAAATTGCGAAGATTAAGGTTCAATGCTTTTGATTTTTGACTTTGAACAAAAGTAAATACAGAATGATCTCCTAAGCTGTAATTGTATCTAAATTGCGCCGTGTAATCAGACGCTAATAATTCGTTGTTCTCTGAAATATATTCATAATTAAATAAAAGCCTAAGTAGATGTTTATCATACTTTTTACCAATTTGATTAGTAATATTAAATTGATATAACTCTAAATTTCCAAATTTAAAATCTCCATTTATACCAAAACCTACACTTAATGTGGAATCCACCGATTTCATTAAATTTTCGGTATTAACTATCGTTTGACTTTCTACGTTAAATGTTAACAAAACAATACTCGCAAGACTTAGTTGTTTTGTACACTTATTCAATATCTTTTTATAATTTCCTATCATTTAATTTTAGTTTTTTTTTATTTCCAAACTACTTTTTAATTACTTCATTAACTTTCATCGCATTATACCATCTCCCAACCCTTCTTTACATTCTCTAAAACCTCTGCAGTAAGAATCTCTTAAATCTGTTTTTTGGAATCTGATACTTTAATTTTCTTGAACTAAATGAGGGTAATTATTTAAATCAACGATTTTAAATGTTCATAAATCATGACCATTGCCAGAGTGTCTAGTTCGCAATAACGCTTGAGTCCTTCTGCTATAAGCTCTCGCTCCCAAGCTTCCATATTAGAGTATTGTATCTTACCGTAAGCAGTTAAAGCGGCACCTCCGTCTTCAATGTTTTTTATTCCTGATAACCTAGTTTCTATTTCTTCTTGGCTTAGGTCATCAAAAACCGGTTTTAAGGTTTTGTAAGGGTCTTCAATTTCACCATTCTTTTCAGTTAACCAAATATGATCTGAGGGAATATTTTTACTGGTAACTTGAATTTCACTAATTGGACGGCTGTATTTATTTTGTACAAAAGTACCGGTTCTTAAAATGGCGGGTAGTACTTTTTTAATCGAATTAGAACCATACGTATACGGATTGTAATAAAACTTTTTAATAACCTTACACAGATCTACCATATTACGTTCTGGGATGATCCAAGGATCGGGATGCTTATCTTTTGGCTGACTAATAGTTTCTATAAAAGCAATTAATTTTTCTTTAAGCAGATGATCACTAGCCTTGAGTTGATCTCTAATAGCGTTAAGTATCGTATTTTCATGAGTGGAATAACAAAAAATAGTTCCTTCATCATGACGTAAAGCTTCCATAAGCTCTTCCATAAAAATAAAATTAGGAAATTGTCCTGGAACGGTATTTATATATTCGGAAGCATGCTCAATACGACCATCTTCGTGATAGATGTGGTGAGAAAACTGAAAAGCAATCTGCTCGTAAGGTCTTCGCCCTTTATGAAAAGGTAATGGAACCGTAGAGGTTTCAAAGTCGATAAAATGCATTGGGAATTTCCAAGTACGCATAGCTTCCCTTAAACCTTCTAAATCAATAAAATCTGTGAAATCATCCTCACGTTCTTTTTCTATTTGTAACCATTGGCGCTCCGTACGATCTAATTCTCCCGCTTTTTCCTTATACTTAATGTCACTGGGGCTTAATTGTGATTTAAATAGAAGACCTTGCTCCATTAACTTTGGATCTTTTAAATCCCAAACATTAAAAATGGTGGGTTTTTTAAAATCCTCGTCAGTCCAGTGGTATTGGGTTTTAAAACAATGCCGGAACCCTGATTTTTTTTGTTTACCCTCTGGAGTACTATCCTTTTTAAACTCACATTGCTTACAAGCTGAGAATTTTGCCGGCCAGTTAGGGTAATAGTTATTGATTCTAATATCGCTTAACAAATCGATAGCTTCATGAAAATTTAAATTTTCATAATAAGTATGTTCTCCACTATGGATTTTTGACACTACAGCAGATAGATTTTCAGTGAATAATAAATTAATCCCTAGCTTCTTAATGTCCTTTTCTTTTACCTCAACACCCGTTCTTTTTCCGTTTTTTTCAATACGAAATAATTGGTTTAACCCCTCATAATCGGTCGCCTTTGTTTTATCAACCAAACATAAATAAGGAGTAATCTTACAATTTGGTAAACATTTTTGAGCCACATAGGTTTGAAATGCTAAATCAAAAAGATAGGGTTTCCATCCACTAACTATTTTTCTTTTCTTTTTGGTTAAAAAATTATCTTCTTTTCTGGGATCTATCGATTTTGCTTTTACCTCAATAAGTTTAATTTGATTTCCTTTCTTTACCAAAAGATCGGTTCTTATAAATAAATGATCGATATAAAAGGCAGCTTCAAAAATAACTACATTTTCTCGTTGTAATAAGGCAGTAGTTTGATCTGCTAAGTCCTGGTAATCGTAATCTTCTCTATCTTCTGGATCATCTATTAAGATGCCTTCAGGATATTGTAATCGTGCGTATTCCTCAACTTGAAAACCACCGCTTGCAAGGGCTTGTAAAAAAGGATCATTATTTTTTACATTATGATATACTTCTTTATTGTTTGAAAAATAAAGTTTGTTAGGACATTCTAGACCTTGTTTAAATCGTGATTTTGATAGAGCTTTCATAGTAAATGTTTTATAACTGAACTCCAATCTGGGAAATTTTCTGAGCCAAAATGAATCCACTCGCCTTCAAAATCTTTGGCTCCATTATTGGGCCTATCATCAATGAGTATATCTCCTTTAACTAAATCTTTACGGTGGGTTAAAATGAGTTTTCTGTTTATTGTATCTCCAAATTGTTCCTCCAACCAAATGCGCTTATCTGTCCAAGCAGAGGTATTACCCCAAGGAGCAGTGCTTAGAAAATAGACTTCATATTTGTCTGAACTGAGTAATTTATTGACCGATGAAATGGCATCTTTCAAAGGCTCTAAGTTTCTAAATAGGCCTGGAATTGTATCTGGGTCTTCATGATATGGAGGCGTATGTCTTAAAGGGTGTGCATACATTGAAGATACAAAATCTGCAACGACACCGTCTAAATCTATGTATAGAAGTTTTCTCAACAGATGGGTTTAAGAATTATATTTGGTGAATGTAGTATAGTTTTTTATAATTTTATTATCTATGTTTTCATAAAAGGTTACTAAAAATTTATAGATATCATTTAGTGTGAAATCATCGTTTAGGTTATCAGTTATTTTCGTTTCTAAAATGTAACATGAATTTTCCTTTCTTTTTGTTATTTTTTTAAAATTTATTTTAGTGATCTGTTTAGTGCTCTGTATTTGGCTTTTAGAAAATTTAATTAATTTTTCTGCACTATTTTTGTTTGCAGAGTGCAAATAAAACTTTAAGCTATTACCCTGAAATTGAATTAGTACATCTTCACCTACTATTTCTTTCCATATTTTTGGAATTATATTTAAAAGAGGTGTTGAAGTACTACCTGGATTTATCACATATTTAAAATCGCCTTCAATCTTGTTTTTAAACTCTAAAGCGATTTTTGAATTTAATAATCTTGACCAAAATTTATCTTCTTTTGTTAATCCTTTTTTAAACAGACGGCTACAGGTATTTTCTAAGTTTTTGTACTCTTCAAGATACTTCTCTAAAAATAATATATAGTGTCTTATAAAAGTTTTCTCATCACTGGCATAATCAGTGTCAATATCTTTTTTCAAGAAATTTAATAAATCTCCATAATCAAAAACCTCCCAATGATTATCAAAACAAACTAATTTTTTATCAAAGCAGAATAAGAACTTTACAAGTTTAATATCTTCATTAAATTTCTGCTTAAATATTTCATCATATTTATTTAACTGTTCCTCCTCTGGAAATGATTTAAATTTATTTTCAATAAATAAGATTGTTTTTTCATCAGTACTTTTTAATTCTATATCAATTCTACATCTTTTTTTGTTATGAGAATAAGATTGTTCAAGTTTTGGAGATAGCCATTCGTTGTTTTCAACGAATAAGTTTCTGAAATTTTGGTTTCTGTCAAGAAGATATGAAATAAACGCTGAGTGGATTAACTCTTTATTATCCTTTTCAAGGATCTTAAAGTAGTTGAAATCTGTTGTTTGATCTGTCATTTTTTTATTTATGGCGAATTGAAAGTATATTTTAATTTAATATTAAAACGGTTACATAATAATAGTTTATTAAACTCATTTAAGTGTATACAAGCTTTTTTTTTATCATTTAATTTACTTGGACCAATCTAAAGGTATATATCTTTATCGTCTTGAACTTCGTCCGGAAATATCTCCTTGAGTTCATTAAAAGTGTATTCATTTTTTGAGCAATAGTCTTGAAGGACTACTAATACTAATTTCCCTTCTTCATAGACACCGTCTATGCCGTTAATTTGGTATTCCATAGTTTTATTTTCGGTGAATTGAATTATAAATTTTCAACGCTCACTGAAAAAAATAATAGTATTTAAGCTTTTTCTTTATCAAAATTACTCGACTGTGGAGAGGTCGATATTTTTACACCAAACTTTTCTTCAATTGCTGCTTTTAATTGACCATTTCCAGGAGTTGTATTAACATTGGATAACTCCAAAATAACTGAATCACCAACTTTCATTTTATATCTCGACTCTGCTCCTTTTGATTTTAATGTATACTTTACTTTCATAATTTAAAATTTAATACTGTTTAACCTACTCCTTTTTTTATGTTGTTTTTCGGTTTATTTCAACAATTATTTTTTGTTATTAATATTAGAAAGAGCTACTATTTATTGCTACTCTTTCCTTTATAATCTAATTTAGTAATTTATATTTCTTTCCATTCAACGTCATTCATATTTAATGAGAATGAAAGTTTATGACCTATAATCGCTTCAAATGTCCTTAAGTCCAGCCCTTACCCTATGTCAATATTAGGATTCCCAGCTTCCATTTCTATATTGTTCTTTTTTTGCTTCTTCTCCGCAACCTTTGCATTCTCCATAGGAAAATAAAGATGTTGAATGGCAATCCTTACAAAGTGTTCCGCATGTTGAGCAATTGTACCTAATATCGTAGTTCCAATCAGAGAAAATTTTCTCTTTCTGAATTGTTCCGCAATTGCCACATTTAAAGTTTTTACTCATAATTTTAAATTTAATACTATTTAACCTACTCCTTTTTAATGTTGGTTTTCAGCTTATTTCAACAATTATTTTATTGTAATTACTGGATAATCTAATCGACTAATTCAGCATATTTTTCTTTTAATTAGTTTTTAACCTAAATTCTTTCTTCAATTATTTTTTTTATTTTTTTCGCATCAGCAATTGAAAAATCTCCAGCAATTATAGTTTGATTACCAGTACTATATATTATAATATCAGAATCTATTAATTTTCGATCAATTTCTACCGAAGAAATTCTCGAAAAAGGAATTGAAGACTCATCAGTACCTATTAGATATTTATTTCTTTTTTTATAAATAACTTGAGAATCTGTAACAACTATTCTATCTGGTGAAAGAATACTTCCACCTAACAATATATTTGATTTAAACTCATATGTTTTTAAATCATTTTGAGTTGTGGGCCGCCCTCGGCCAGTATTTGGTTTTTGACCGCATGAGGGACAGAAATTTTCATTTCCAGTTAAGTTATTTCCACAAGAACTACAATACATACACTTTTTATCTATTTAAAAAAAAATACTTTAACTATCATTTATAAATAAAGTTCTACCCCTCTATAAGAAAAGAACAAGATTTCCATGATGGTTCATATTCTAAAGTGAAGCCTTTATCACCATGAATGTTCTGGTCAGGACGTATCAATTCATTATCATAAGCCAGAAAACTGCCAACATATTCAGGTGCAGAATTATGAAAATCTGGAACATTTGAAAAACCTAAAAAGGCTAATTTAGATAAATCAAATTCCTCAGCTTCTACATAAAAATCAAAATCTACAATATTGTCATGTTCGAAAGTTACGTTGCGTTCTCGAACTTTATAAGCTGATAACCCCTTAGGTTCAATCCATTCATGAAGTTGTAACACTCCTTTTTTAGATTTGTGTGCATTAAACTCTGTATCCTCATGAAGATTATAATCCGCTTGATGTTTTGCCCAAAATGCTTTGACAATTGCAGCAGTTTTAGGGTCTTGTTCTTCGTCTACCCATTGTGTTTCACCTAAAAAATCAGCTAACTTTTGTTTTGCAACCACTTCTTTATCATCAACGGTAATGGTAATAAAGGCATCATCTTCAATGAGATTAACCTCATCTCTCCAAGGCATATCAAAAACAGTTTCATAAAACTGTAAATAACCAATGCTGCCTTCTTCAGCTTCTTTGAAAAACTCAAATAATAATGGACAATTTGCTTTGAATTCATCCATATCCATATTCGTCTTGAATTGCTCTATGCCATCGTCTGCACCTACTAAAACCGTTCCGTAGAGCAATTTCAACATGTCCTCAATTGTTTGTATATCATCTGATGCGAAAGGCAATGCTTTTTCACACTCATCGTAATACTCGGGGAGTACAATACCGAACATATAATTAGGAATACGCCCGCTGATATTAATGTTTATTTCTTTCATAATTTTGTTTTTTTAATTCAATTTTTTCAGGAGTTATGTTTGTAATTAACTCGTTATTTGTTGTACTATATATTCCATCAATTCATTGTAGTTCTCTTTTAATTCTGAATAGGCATTATATTCAATAATTAAATCTTTATCCTTTGATATATAGATGTTTTCACTTTCCTGTAAATTATATGTTGATTTTATATTTTCAAATAAAGAGGAAACCTTTCCGGTGTTTTTCTTTACCCAAATTTTCATTCCAAGTGCTTTCTTTGAGGGATTTGAGCAATATATGAGTTGTTTTTTACCTCTACCTACACGGGTCTCATCATTGAAAGATGACCCAGTTTTCGCAAATGATATTCTGTATTTAGTATTGTTTTTTTCAGCCTCACTTAGCGGAGACCACAAGGCAGCATAATTTTTAACGGCTTGATCCGTAAATCCCTCTTCAGAAAGTTGTAAAAGCTTAGTCTGTACACCATCAAAAATAGTTTTGTTTCCTACTTTTTGTACTGCTTGTTTTGTTTCAACATCATCATCAACGCTTGTAATGGATGCAAATGTCATGGCAGTTTCTAATTCATCTTCTAGTGTGTCTTTATATTTGTCTCGTAACAAATTAAGTAATTCTAAAACTGAGAACGCACGTGCTCTTAAATAAGAATCACTTTGACAAGCCCCCCAGGTTACCTTTTCCCACTCCTCGTCAATAAGGTCTGACTCTCCAAACTTTTTTATTTTTTCTTGAACTTCATCCCATTCAACACCAAATTTATTTCCAAACCCTTTGTTCCATTCTGGAAAATTAGGTTTCTGAGAAAGTAATCTAAAAATCTTAGGATATGAAATTTGAATTCCTAAAACAGCAAACAACATAAAGTCATCTCCTTTAGGTTGCTCATCATCTAATTCAATTTCTTTTAAGTGATTGATTAAACTAAAAGCGTTTAAATACCGTTTTAGACTTCTAGGATTATATCCAATACTATATTTAACAGCTTTTACATATAATTCCTTCTCTTGTTCTTGTATGTCTGTTCCAAGACTTTTAAGTTTCTCAACTAAAAAATTCTCAATATCATAAGTCCCAGTTGGCATTGAAAATGGAACCTGAATAATCTTATCAAAAAACGAACGAAACTCCCGTTCATTTTCATCTGTTTTAGGTCCAAATTTACTTTCCAATCCTTTGACTACAATGTCATAATCAATAGCTAGTATAAACACACAATTTGGGATATCAAAGATATTTTTAAGTGCTTCCAAAACCTCCACTGCATCTCCAGGTGGAATACGGTCTAAATCATCTACAAAAAAGACAACTTTTTCTATTGGATTTTTAGGGTCTTTTATTAAATCTGCAATTAAATCTGCAATTAAAGCTTTAATTTCTGCAACTTCTGCTGAAGATTTTTGATTTCCTCCGCCCACTGCAGCGCCCTTAACATCTATACCTGTTTGATTTGCAACAATCTGATTTGCTAAACCTCCTAAAAAACGAGCTGCAGATTTAAATTTCTCTTCTGTATCATCTTTCAAGGTCCAAATACCTCTGCTTTTACAAGATTCTTTTAATTTTTCTAACATCCCTCTCAATACACCAGGGGTTGTTTCATTTGCATCACGAAATAAACTATACTCCCAAGTATTTACCCAAGAACAGGCAATATTTTTTTCGTTAAAATCTTCAAGAAGAAGTGACATTAAAGATGTTTTTCCTGTCCCCCACTCCCCTTGAAGTCCTACGGTTATAGGAGTATCACTTCTAATAATAAAATTTGAAAGCGCTAAACTATATTTTTCAACCTTTAAAAGGTCTTGATTTAACGTGCTAATTGGTTTATCTGTAATTGAGCTCATATATTAATGTTGATTAGTTGAATAAAAACTATTTTATTTTCTAATAGTACTTTTTTTATTAGTAAGATTGGGAAATTATTATCAAATAAATTCATATGTATTTATTCAAAACATAAAGTTTATATCTACTTAAATCTTACTGTTAAAAGGTAAAATACGATTTCGCAAATCTAAAAAAAAAAAAAAAAAA
>Ga0209603_1005651_pt1 | contig 10020 bp, 5 predicted proteins | sample COGITO_mtgs_1206_FD_184812 | JGI IMG/M metagenome (GOLD analysis project Ga0209603, IMG submission 184812) | Pelagic marine microbial communities from North Sea - COGITO_mtgs_120607 (SPAdes) (version 2) | ecosystem: Environmental > Aquatic > Marine > Epipelagic ... | reverse complement strand
TCACCATTGCAAGTAATAAACACTCCATCTGGCACTTCAGGACTATTATCTAGCTCCTCGGGCTCAAAAGTTGAACATACTTCATTTAAAGCAGCGTTGACTTCAGCTGTAAATATACTTCCACCAGCAAGAAAGATTTCAGAAGCTTCTGGAGAGTTATACAAGCACTCCCAATTACTAAAACCAGTTTGAGCAAAAAGGCTTGAAGAAATAAAGCCTAGAAAAATAAAAAGAATTTTCATGAAAAAAAATTTTATTGGTTAATTTGAAGTCAACTAAGCTAGTTAGAAATAAACGTGCCAATTATTGAAAAACAATAAATAATGATTGATATATGTTTAGATAAAAAACTTAAAAGAAAGACTTTGAGGTACAAAAAAGACATACAATAACAAGTATAAACACAGACCAACTAAGGCAAAGAAGTGATGCCGGGTAATGAATTAATTAATCTTTTTGTGTAAGCCGATTTAGAATTTGTGAGCAAATCTTGAGCTAAAATTGACTCTTCAATTTCACCTTGGTTGAGGACAATAACTCGATCACAAAAATGTTTAACAATCCCTAAATCATGAGAAATAAAAAGATAACTTAAAGAGTAGGTTTCCTTTAACTCGTTCAACAAATTTAAAATTTGGGCTTGAACCGAAACGTCTAAAGCAGAAACAGATTCGTCGCATATAATTATTTTAGGCTCTAAAGCTAATGCTCTAGCGATTCCAATACGCTGCTTTTGCCCCCCCGAAAACTCATGAGGAAATCTATAATAGTGTTCTGGTTTTAAACCCACATTAGAAAGTAGCTCTTTTGCTTTTTGCCTTCTTTCTTTGTTTGAGATTCCAATACTGTGTACTCGCATCACCTCAACCAAAGCAACTCCTACTTTTAATCTAGGATTAAGCGCACTTGCTGGGTCTTGAAAAACCATTTGAATTGCCTTACGGAAGGCTAATGCATCTAGCTCAAGTAATTTTTTAACAGAATCTCCATAAAATTTAATGGAACCACTGGATTGATTTTCCAACTGTATGATGCATTTACCAAGTGTACTTTTCCCACTACCCGACTCGCCAACAACACCTAAACTTTCTCCTTTGAACAAGGACATAGTCACCTTATTTAAAGCGACAATATCATTGCTTTTTCTAAAGAAACCAGAATCCTGATATACTTTACTAAGCGCATCTAATTCTAAAATTGGAGTTTTGGTATAAAGCTCTTGATGTTTGTCATCAACCTGTTTTATATTCAGCTCATTTTGAGCGTAAAATTCTTTTATGTTAAACGATGGGTTGTCTAAAACATCGGATACAGTGGCTAATGTTTTTAAATTTTTATGCATTGCAGGACGACAAGCTAATAATGCTTTTGTGTAGGGATGAGTAGGTTCAGCAAACAGTTCGTTTGCAGGTTTACATTCTACAATTACGCCATTTTGCATCACTGCAATGTGATCAGCTACCTCACGAACCAATTCTAAATCGTGGCTAATAAACAAACAACCCATTTGGTGTTTTTGCTGGAGCGATTTAATTAAACCCAAGACTTCTTTTTGAACCGTAACATCTAAAGCAGTAGTCGGCTCATCTGCAATCAAAACTTTAGGATTACATGACAAAGCCATTGCAATCATTACCCTTTGCTTTTGTCCTCCAGACAATTGGTGTGGAAAAGAATTGTAAATTCGATCTGGTTCTGGGAGTTCAACAGCGTCAAACAAATCGATGCAACGAGCTCTGTTTTCGGATTTTGAGAGGTTTAAATGATGTTGAATCACTTCACAAACTTGAGCTCCACAGGTCATCGATGGATTTAAAGCCGTCATGGGTTCTTGAAATATCATAGCAAGCTCTTTAGCTCGAAAAGTTTGCATCTGAGATTCTGTTAATTCATGAAGCGCTATTCTATCGCCAGCATGAGCATACCAAATTTCGCCCGAATCCATGTTCTCTAGGCCGTTCGTAATTAATTGCATGGCCATTAAACTGGTAACAGACTTACCAGAACCAGATTCGCCTACTAATGCTAAAACTTCTCCTTTGAAAATTTGTAGATCTACGCCTTTTAATACTTGAATACGTTCTTTACCTTGGCCAAAAGACAAAGATAAATTGGAAATATGTAGAATAGGTTTTTTAATAATAGGTAGTGCTTTGAACTGATTTACGAGGCATCTCAAAAATAAGCAATAAATTAGAACTACTCATTTTAAAAACAAAATAGATTCAATTAAAAGGGGGTTTCAAAAGTCACAAGAGGCTCCAAATAAATATTCAGAACGCCACTCTTTTTCTTGTTCTCCAAAAGTGTATATTTGAGGCTATAAATTTTAGTATAAAAAGTTAATTGATAAATAAAGATACCATACTATTAATTGGAGCCTCTGGTCAAATCGGTACCGATTTAACCATGAGCCTTAGGGCTATTTACGGAGCTTCTCATGTAGTGGCTTCTGATATTAAATCTGCATCTAGAGAAGTCATGGAGTCTGGGCTGTTTGAACAACTAGACATTATGGATCCAGTTCGATTAAACGAGATTGTTCTTAAATACAAGGTTACTCAAGTTTATTTATTGGCCGCTCTTTTATCTGCAACAGCAGAAAAAAACATCGAATTAGGTTGGGCCTTAAATATGAGATCTTTATCTCATGTACTAGATCTAGCCAGACATGGAAAGGTTAAAAAAGTTTATTGGCCAAGCTCAATTGCTGTTTTTGGACCTACAACACCTTCAGTAAATACGCCGCAACACACCATTATGGACCCCAATACCGTTTACGGAATTTCCAAACAAGCCGGAGAGCGATGGTGCGAATACTACCACCAAAAATTTGGAGTTGATGTAAGAAGCATTCGCTATCCAGGTTTAATAAGTTGGAAAGCTAAACCTGGAGGTGGAACCACAGATTATGCTGTTCATATTTTTCATGAAGCATTAAAATACGGTAGGTACGAATCATTTCTTTCAGAAACAACTAGCCTACCAATGATGTATATGCCCGACGCAATTCGAGCTACGCTCGAGTTAATGGAGGCTCCTGCGGATAGCATCAAAATTAGATCGTCTTACAACGTAGCAGGAACTAGCTTTAATCCGGCAGAAATTGCGGCTGTGGTAAAGCAATACATCCCACATTTTGAAATAACATACAAAACAGATGAGCGTCAAGCTATTGCTAACAGCTGGCCTCAATCTATAAACGATTCCTTAGCAAGAGAACACTGGAATTGGAAACATGAATATGACTTAGGTAATATGGCAGAAGACATGATGCTGAACCTAAAGAAAAAATACAAATAAAGCTGTAAACCATGCAAGACTTAAATCTATACAATACACTCACTAGAAAAAAAGAGGTCTTTAAACCTATTCATAAAAACAAAGTTGGTATGTACGTTTGCGGCCCAACGGTATACGGAGATGCGCATTTAGGACATGCTAGGCCAGGTATAACTTTTGATGTAGTATTCAGATACATGCGACACCTTGGCTATAAGACTCGATATGTACGTAACATAACAGATGTAGGACATTTAGTGAACGATGCCGATGAAGGAGAAGACAAAATTGCAAAAAAAGCACTTTTGGATCAATTGGAGCCTATGGAAGTTGTTGCTCATTACACGCGCTCGTACCATAAAGACATGGCGCTCTTAAATACACTACCTCCAAGTATAGAGCCAACTGCAACAGGACATATTATTGAGCAAATTCAAATGATCGAAAAAATCATTACAAATGGATACGGCTATGAGGTAGAAGGTAATATTTATTTTGACGTAGTTAAATACGATAAAGACCACGCGTACGGAAAATTGTCAGGTAGAAATATTGAAGACATGATCTCCAATACACGAGAGCTGGATGGGCAATCTGACAAAAAAAACCCTGTAGATTTTGCGCTCTGGAAAAAAGCATCAGCAGAGCATATCATGCGCTGGCCCTCGCCATGGTCTGAAGGTTTTCCTGGATGGCATCTGGAGTGTTCTGCTATGAGCACAAAATACTTAGGCGCTAAGTTTGATATTCATGGAGGTGGAATGGACTTGGTTTTCCCGCATCACGAAGCAGAAATTGCACAATCTTGTGCCAGCGATGGTGCGGAAGCTGTAAACTACTGGATGCACAACAATATGATTACCATTAACGGACAAAAAATGGGGAAATCGTTGGGGAACTTTATCACACTCAGCGAATTTTTTAGTGGTGAGCACGAGAGCTTAGAGCAAGCCTACCAACCCATGACGATCCGTTTCTTTATACTTCAAGCGCACTATCGTTCTACGGTTGATTTTTCTAACGAGGCACTTCAAGCTGCAGAAAAAGGAATGACCAAATTAATGAACGCACTAGATACACTGGATGGAATTAAAGTTGACAGCGACTCAAGTGTAAATGTTGAAGACTACAAAAATAAATTCTACCAAGCCATAAACGATGATTTTAACACCCCTATTTTAGTAGCACACTTATTTGATGCTGTAAAGCAAATCAATTCAATAGCTGCGGGAAAAGGAACTTTAAATAAAACATCAAAAGAAGAACTCATTCAATTAATGTCAGACTTTTGCTACGATATTTTAGGCTTGCAAAAAACAGTAGCAGAGTCGCAAGATGGACTTGCAGACGAAGTAATGGATGTAGTGCTTGGATTAAGAAAAATAGCAAAAGAAAATAAAGATTGGTCAACAGCCGATTTCATTCGTGATGAATTGGGAAAACTTAATATTACCGTAAAAGATTCAAAAGAAGGTGCCAGTTGGGCAAAAGAATAAAAGTACCTTTTCAAATTTACAGCCAAAACGACAGCGGGGCTTTTTAGTTTTCTAACAAATTCGATAAACGCACAACTTTAATAATCAAATGAAACACCTACTTATTGCGCTGCTTACACTTATACTAATCGGCTGTACTTCGGAACCAAAAGTTAAAAAAGCGAAAAACCCAAAGAAAAAAGTGGAGGCTCCGATTTTTAACCAAGATTCGGCTTACAATTTTATAGCAAGCCAAGTTGCTTTTGGTCCTCGTGTTCCGAACACTAAGGGGCACATAGCCTGCGGCGAGTACCTAATAGAAACACTAAGATCGTATTGCGATACCGTAATTGTTCAAGAAGCGCAACTAACCGCTTTTGATGGAAATGTATTAAATTCTAAAAATATCATTGCCTCTTTTAAACCAAAAAGAGCCAAGCGAATTATGCTTTGTGCGCATTGGGATACCCGTCCTTTTGCAGATCAAGATACAGAAGACACAAATAAAGCTATTGATGGCGCAAATGATGGCGCTTCTGGAGTAGGAGTACTTTTGGAAATAGCGAGGCAATTTTCGTTAAAAAAACCCAACATTGGAGTAGATATTATTCTATTTGATGCAGAAGATTATGGCCAACCAGCTGTAAGTGATTACCCGAGAATGGAACACTCTTACTGCTTGGGGTCTCAATACTGGGCTACCCACCTTCACAAATCGAATTACTTTGCAAAATACGGAATCTTACTCGATATGGTTGGGGGTAAAAATGCGGTATTTACGCAAGAACTTGCCTCGCTTACCTTCGCGCCAAAGGTGCTTAAAAAGGTGTGGAATACTGCAGCAGAATTGGGCTACGGAAACACTTTTCAATTCAAAAAAACAAACCTAATCATCGACGACCATTTGTACATCAATAATTTGGCACAAGGAAGAGTTCCCACAATCGACATTATAGAATACAATGAGGTTACCGAAAGTCACTTTTACGAACATTGGCATACGCACAAAGACAATTTAGAGAACATTGACAAGAACACGCTCAAAGCAGTGGGTCAAACTGTGCTTCAAGTTGTTTACAATGAATAAAATAGACCCGAAAATACTGTAAAGCTTTTGCTATATTAGTAGGCAATTGAAGATCCGATTATGACACCAGAAACCAATAAAAAACTATTTCTATTTGATGCATTTGCACTTATATACAGAGCTTATTTTGCCTTTGCCAAAAACCCCAGAATAAACTCCAAAGGGCAAGATACATCTGCTGTATTAGGTTTGGTAAACACGCTGATGGAAGTTCAAATGAAAGAACAACCTACACATTGGGCTATTTGTTTCGACACGTCCGAACCCACCGAAAGACATCTAGAATACAAAGAGTATAAAGCGCAACGCGAAGCGATGCCCGAAGGCATTTCCACAGCGCTGCCCTATATTTTTAAACTGATGGAAGCGTTAAACATACCGGTAATTGCAAAACCCGGATTTGAAGCGGATGATGTGATTGGAACGCTCGCTAAAAAAGCAGAAAAAGAAGGTTTTACAACCTATATGATGACGCCCGATAAAGATTTTGCTCAACTTGTATCCGATAATATTTACATGTACAAACCCCCAAGAATGGGAAATGGGGCTGAAATTTGGGGAATACCTCAAGTACTCAAGAAATTTGAAATTACGCGTATAGAACAAGTCATTGATTATTTAGGTATGATGGGTGACGCCTCTGATAATATTCCTGGAATACCAGGTGTAGGAGACAAAACTGCAAAAAAACTATTAGGCTTATACGGAAGTATGGAAGGCTTGTACGAAAATACACACGAGCTTAAAGGAAAACAAAAAGAAAAAGTTGAAGACAATAAAGAATTGGCTTTTTTATCTAAAAAATTAGCCACAATAAACTTAGCCGTTCCTGTTGATTTTGAAGCAGAAAACCTACAAAGAGTTCCTATGAACAAGGAGGCTGTAAAGGAGCTTTTCTTAGAGTTAGAATTTAGAAGGTTGGCCGAAAGATGGTTTGGAAAAGAGACCACAGAAACAACACCAACAGAAACAAACACCAAAACCAAAAGTTCAAAAAAAACAACAGATACGGCACAAACAGATCTATTTGGAAGTAATGATGCTAATGAACAAGACCTGTTCACATCAGCCTACAAAACTCTAGAAAGCGAAAACCCTAAGTATAAATTAGTAGATAGCATAGAAGAATGTAAGGCTTTGGCTGAAAAATTAGCCGTATTAAAGTCTTTTGCTTTTGATACCGAAACGACTTCTTTGAATGCGCTTAAAGCAGAAGTTGTTGGGATTTCATTTAGTTTTAAAAGCAAAGAAGCCTACTACGTTCCAATAAGCAATGATGAAAATAGTCGAAAAGAACGCTTGGCTCTTTTTAAACCGCTCTTTGAAAATGCTCGTATTGAAAAAGTAGGACAAAACATTAAATACGACCTTCACATTCTAGCGAATTATGGCATAGAATTGAAAGGGAAGTTTTTTGATACCATGATTGCGCATTACTTGCTAGAGGCAGACATGAGGCACAATATGAATGTACTGGCAGAAACGTATTTAAACTACTCGCCTGTAAAAATTGAATCGATTATTGGAAAGGGGAAATCGCAAGTAAACATGCGCGATATCTCACCTTCAAAAGTTAAAGATTACGCTTGCGAGGATGCTGACATTACTTGGCAATTAAAAGAAGTATTTGCCCCGAGACTTAAACAAGAAGACGTATACGAACTCTTTACAAGTATGGAGATGCCTTTGGTTTCTGTACTCGCTAAAATGGAACGAGAAGGGATTAACTTAAACGTTCCAGGCTTGCAGGTTTTTTCAAAAGAATTAGAAGAAGCCGCTTTAAATACGCAAACAAAAATATTTGATCTGGCTCAAATGGAGTTTAACATCGCATCTCCTAAACAGTTGGGCGAGGTACTTTTTGATCATTTAAAATTAGACGACAAAGCTAAAAAAACAAAAACTGGGCAATACTCTACCGGCGAAGAAGTCCTTTCGAAATTAAAAGACAAACATGCTATTATTGAGCATATTTTAGATTTTCGCTCTTTGCAAAAACTAAGATCTACTTATGTAGAGGCACTACCAGAGTTAATTAACCCTTCTACAAATCACATACATACTTCCTTTAATCAGGCTGTTGCGGCTACAGGACGATTGAGTTCTAACAACCCGAACTTGCAAAACATTCCTATTCGAACCGAAAAAGGAAAGGAAGTACGTAAAGCCTTTATTCCTCGAGACGAAAACCATATTTTACTAGCAGCAGATTATTCTCAAGTAGAACTGCGTTTAATTGCCGAGATGAGTGAAGACCCCGTAATGATGGATGCTTTCCAAAAAAAACTAGACATACACGCAGCTACTGCCTCCAAGGTTTTTGGAGTGCCTTTGGAGGAAGTTACAAGAGAAATGCGATCAAATGCCAAAACCGTAAACTTTGGAATTATTTACGGTGTATCGGCCTTTGGCTTAAGCCAGCAGTCTACCCTTTCTCGTAAAGAAGCAGCCGAAATTATTAAAAATTATTTTGCTACGTATCCGAAACTCAAAGCGTATATGGATGCAAATATTGCATTTGCTCGAGAACATGGGTATGTAAAAACACTTATGAATAGAAAGAGGCGTTTAAAAGACATCAATTCTAGAAATGGTATAGTCCGAGGCCACGCTGAGAGAAACGCCATAAACGCTCCCGTTCAAGGCTCTGCAGCCGATGTTATTAAACTTGCTATGATTAAGGTTCAAGCAGAAATTGAGGCGCAAGGCTTGCAATCAAAAATGATTCTGCAAGTGCATGATGAATTGGTTTTTGACGCCCTTAAAACTGAAGTTCCTCAATTAAAAATACTTATTAAAGAAGCCATGGAAAATGTATTCGAATCCAAAGTACCACTTACCGTAGATATTGGAGAAGGTGCTACTTGGTTAGAAGCCCATTAAAAAGTTTCGTATAAAAAAAAGCCGCTCAATTGAGCGGCTTTTTTGGTTGAATAAAATTCTGTTTGAAATTACTTTTGTTCAGTCGAATACAAATTGCCAAACCAAGTAAAAGTCTTATCAGCACCAACTCCTAAAGAAGTTTTTGCCGCTTTAAAAGCAGACTCGAAGTCTCCTTCAAAATTAGGCAATACATCTTCTACTTTCTCAACTTGTTCTTCTACAACTGCTTTAATAACCTCTTCTACTTTATACACCAAATCCATTTCGTCTATTAAGTGCGTAGCGCCAGCATATTTATCAACAATAAACAATACGTAACGAATGTCGCAAGAAATGGTTCTTTGCAATTCTGGTTCAAAAGCTATGTCACCACTCATTGCTTCCCAATTCCCGTCGAAGGCTGTACCAATAAGGTGCCCTTTGGCGTTAATTACCGGTGACCCTGAGTTTCCTCCTGTAATGTCGGTGTTGTGAATAAAGTTGATGATAAGGTCTCCATTTTCATCGGCGTACTGACCGTAGTCTTTTGCTTCGTAAAGGTCTATAAACCCTTGTGGTAAATCGAACTCATGATCGCCAGGTACGTATTTTTCAATAACACCTTCTAGTGTAGTTACGTAATCGTATTGAACCGCATCTGCAGGAACGTAATCTCCAACCGTACCAAAAGTAGTTCTCATGGTAGAGTTCGCATTCGGGTAGTAGTTCTTGTCAGGATTCATTTTGCGAAGTCCGTCTACAAACAAACGATTCCCTTTGCCCAATTTTGCCTCGGCTTCTGCATTTACAGAACCCATCCCAAAGTAAGACTGAATAACAGATCCGGAAGCAACAATAGCCAAATCTTTTTCTAATTTCTTGGTGCTTGGTGCGGCAATAAATGCAGCAAAACGAGCTGCGTCTGTAAAGTTAGATTTAGCATACATTTTAGCTGCATACTTGGTAAAATCCCCTTTGTATTTTTTGTTTACCATAGCAAAGAAACTTGGGTGTTGAGAAGCGTCTACATCTGCTTGGTATTTGGCAAACAACCTGGCAAATTGCTCTTCATCAAGTGCAGCATCGTAATTTTTAAAATGCTCAGCAGCAAAACCTTCAAGACGTACAATAAGCGCCGCTTTTTCTTCAGCATTTTCTGTTGCAATTAATTGATCAATCATACGCTTAGCTCTAAAAGCAAACAATACAACATCTGTACCTCTAATACCAACTTCAGAAAGGTAGTTTGCCCCTTTTTCTGATCCATTCATTGCATCGTAAGCCTCAGCAATTAATGTAAGAGCTTCACCGTAC
>Ga0209603_1005650_pt1 | contig 10020 bp, 16 predicted proteins | sample COGITO_mtgs_1206_FD_184812 | JGI IMG/M metagenome (GOLD analysis project Ga0209603, IMG submission 184812) | Pelagic marine microbial communities from North Sea - COGITO_mtgs_120607 (SPAdes) (version 2) | ecosystem: Environmental > Aquatic > Marine > Epipelagic ... | reverse complement strand
GTCAGTATGTAACTCTTGATGATTATTCATTGGAGTATGTTGATTCGGAATACTTTTGGGATGAGGTAGTAGAACCAGCTTTCGAAAAATTAGAAAAACAATTAAATATAAAGTAATGAGTAAACAAACAAAAGATTGGATGGAACGATTGGTTGAAAACTATCGCATCCCAACGGAAGAAGAACAAAAGAAAAACTCAGAATCAAAAAAGGTTCTAAAAGAATCACAACTTAAAAAGATTTTAGAACGAGATTAGTATATCTCAACTATTTTTTGTATATTTGTAATCTAATATAAACACTATGTCTTACAACCCATTCCGATATTTTACAGAAGGTAAGTATAGAAAGAAACCTTTAAAATCAAAGTTCCCACTTCTATTGAAGATACGGAATGGTGATTTTGAATATTCACCTTACTTTTTGGAAGCAGATGATAATCAAAAATTGTACGATACGATGTACAATGAATATATGAAAACATCTAACCTTAAAGATATCAATGATAAAAAGCATGAAGCTCATCAATATGCTAAGATGAAACGAATCAAAGCACATAAGTTAATGGAAGTTGGTATTGTGGAAGAGCAAACTAGATTACACCAACTTAGAAAAGAATTGACTGAGGAGTTCGGAAAAGATTTGTGGGATAAAGCGCATGAAAGACAGAGAGGTAAGGGAACAACCGAAGATTTATATTGGTGGTATAAGAAGCAATGTAAGATGGGACAAACACCATCAGAGATTGCAATCTCATTGGGTAGAAGTACAGCTAAAGGATTACAGCCATGATGGAAGCATATATGAAAGTAGTGAGAACTATTCAAAGTGCACATTACCAGCACATTAAAAATGGTTCAGTAATTAATCTAATAAATAATTTTGGTAATATGTATAATAAGGATAGGCAGTATAATGACCTATTGACTATGTATAAACAAAAATTAGAAACATTTAATTAAAAGTAAATGGAAATTGTAAAAAGTAGATATGGTTTAGATAGAACCATTGAGAAAATCGGAACTGACCGATTAAGAGTTATGGGTGAAACACAGTTTCAACGAACCGCTCAAAACGATGAAGGGGAAATTACAATGTTTGATTTTGAAGGAGGACCTTGCTTATCGGTAGGCGGTGATGTTTTCTTTCAAAAGCTAAAATGGAAAATTAAATCCATCAAATCCGAACCACAACCACATGAAGGTTTAGGTAGTTGTATTCTTTCAGTAGTACCAAACTATTAAAATGATTCACAATTATATCACCGATGATAATGATAGTATTATCAAAGACCCATTAATTACAAAGGAAATATTAGCCCAACTTACTCCAGCTCAAAATAGATTTTTGAACAAAGGTAAGATGTTGTTTAATCCAATTAATGGAGATATGATTGTACCTATGATGACTCAGAACGGAATAGCAAAAATTATAGTAAACATATTTTAGTTATGGTAAAAAAAGAATGGGTTTGGATGTATTTTAATGATGAGTGGAACGAACCCTCCACCGATAATGATGGTGGGGATGAGGACCACATAGATGGTGTAGATGAATATTATCCACCAAGTGATTACAAAAAAAATACTCACGAATACGATGATTATGAGGAATACGGCAACTAATTCCCTTTACATCTTTTTTGGTGGGGGGTGAGTCGGAACCTTGATTTTTTTTGATAGTATTTTTTTCTTATATTTATATACAATTATGAAAATATCATACTTAATATACATTACCCAGCACACCATTGGTATCCAGCCAAAATGGGAAACCAATCTTATTGAATCCGATACCCATCTTCAAACCTATAAAAGGTGGATGCGTAATGAAAAGGTATGTAAGAAAAAGTGTGATGAATTGTATCACAATCGATTAAACTTTCTAAAGGGATGGCTAAGGTAAAGGAGTTTATATTAAAAGTAGGTGAAAACATCTACAAAGCTTGGGAAATGGGATGGTATCCCTTTTTTCTTTTCTTCCTCCTACTCACTTCACCACTCTACGGACAGAGTTCGGAAAGAACTCAAAAACAGGCTAAAGTGATTGAAAAACGAGCTCAATCCCAACCGCAATGGAATCCCCAAAATCGACCTAATCCAAGACCAAGACCAATACGACCTTATTATTACAATCCCACTATTTGGGGATACACTCCATATTGGAATCCATATCGAAGCTGGGATGGTAGGGAATACATCATTACAACGGATAATTCGAAAACATCACCTCAACCTCCTATGAGAGTATCCATTGGGGTCCTGAGTGAAGTAACTACCCAACAACCAACGGTTTCTCCTTATTTAATATTGGGTGGAAAATCTTTTTTAATTCTTCAATATCATATTGGTGGTTGGAACTCATATCCTCATTACGATAACATTTACCAATGGGAAGTCGATGAATGGGAAGATGAACCAATGGGTAATCCAACTCAACGAAAAGAATTTGTTATCGGATTAGGAACTTCTTATGGTAGATTATCTCCATTTGTTGGCTTTGGGTTTGGTAGAGAAACTCAATGGGATGCTTATAAAGATGAAACTTATACATTATCATCTCTAAGAGATTTGGGGATTTATACTATTAATGAAGATAGAAACCCATCGAATTCCATCAAAGTAGGTACTTTATATGGTTGGGATAGATGGGAATTAATGGCACAATTATCCGTACCTTATGGTTCGTATAATAGTGGGTTACGATTTGGATTAGGAATAGGATTAAAATTATAGGAAAGAACAATGAAAAAATTATTATTTAGTTTAGTTACAATCTTAGTATTATCTTGCACCGTTGATGCACAAATGGTACATCCAACTTTAGATAATCTGAGAGGGGAAGTTATTGTAGAAAATGAAATCTTTAAGATTGGATACTCTGAGGTATTGGAGAATCCTCTATGGATTGAATACACCATTCAATGTCCTTTATCTGGAGTAGATAGAGGTGGAATGGATTTCTATGAAGTAGAGGGATTACATACTTCGGATGATGATGATTACTATAAAAACGAATGGGATAAGGGACATATGGTTCCAGCAGCGGCATTTAATTGTACAAAGGAGATGTTGTTATTAACCTTTTCATATGCAAATTCAGCGATTCAACACGAATCTCTGAATAGAGGAGTGTGGAGTAGATTGGAAGGGTTTGAAAGAAACCTTGCAAACTTCTATGAAGTAAAAGTAAGAATCGAAGTAATCTTTGATGAAAATCCTAAGAGATTACCATCTAATGCAGCGATTCCAACTCACTTTAAAAAGATACTGATGTTTGATGGAAGAGAAGAAGTTTTTCTGTTTCCAAATGAAAATACCTCCGGAAGTGATTGGATGGATTTTTATGTAGCAAAATAAAAATAAAGAAAGGGTTGGATTTTCCAACTTTTTTTCGTATATTTGTATTTACAAACAAAAAGTTATAAATGATAACACCATTTTCAGTCTTAGATACACGCACTAAAGAGTGGAAGAAACGAAAGGAACATTGGATTACCAATTATGGAATTCAATCTGAGTTAGGTAGGGAACAAACCCAATCTAAAACTATCTTTTGGGATACACCCAATACCGTTTCTATCTTTGACCCTGTCCTATGTGAGGTAATGTACGATTGGTTCGTACCCAAAGGTGGAAAGGTATTAGACCCATTCGCTGGAGGTTCGGTTAGAGGAATTGTAGCAGAGGAAATGGGGTATTCTTATACTGGAATCGATTTATCTGAATCTCAAATCTTAGCGAATAAAAAACAATCCGATAAACCCAATTGGATATTCGGTGATTCTAAAAAGGTAGTATTTGGTTTAGAGGATGAGTTTGATTTTGTATTTACCTGTCCACCTTATTATGATTTAGAAGTCTATTCGGATACTAAGGGAGATTTATCTACAATGAGTGAAATGGATTTTGATGAAACCTTAGAATCTATTTTATATCAATCCACAATTAAATTAAAAAACAATCGTTTCTTTGCTATTGTAGTTAGTGAGGTTAGAGAACCATCGGTAACCGGCAACTACTCCATTGGAAAGTATAGAGGATTAGTTCACAAAACAATTCAAATGTGTGAGAAGCATGGGTTATCATTCTATAACGATATGGTTCTCTTCAATTCACAACACCAAGCATCTCGAGTTTCAAAAACCTACTTTAATCGAAATCGTAAAATAGCATCAGTGCATCAGAATGTTCTAATCTTTGTTAAAGGGAATCCTGATATTGCAACCGAAGAAATCAAAGGTGGTGAACCGATGTGTCAAATAAATGGTACAAAATACTTGAGTTTCCGTCATGCTGCAATTGATATCGATGCTGATAAGTTAGTAGCATCTGAAGTAGAAAGAAGATGTAAGAGTACCAAATCATCGTATAAAGATTGGCAAATCATTGGAGAAGAAACCAAACCAACGATTAAATATGAAGTGGGTGGAGTTCCATTTGAATCACCAAAACAAATTGTAGAATTGATTGGTGGGGATTTCACCGAACAAATGGCAAGAAACTATATTGATTCAAATAACCCAAAATACCGTCATTGGAAACGAACTGAGGGTTGGGATATTTCCTATCAACAAATGTTAGATTTGTGGGAATGTGATATAGAATTGGATAAACCTATAATTAATTGTGAGGGGATTAATTTTTATTCACTCCAAGAATGTGCTAATCATTTTGGAATATCATCTGAAAGAGTAAGGCAAAAACTAAAAGATAAAAAACATTCGGATTGGATTTATTTGTATAAGTAAAAATAATTTCGTATATTTGTAAAATTAAATTAAAAAAATGAAAAAAATAAGCCTATTATTTCTGTTGGGATTGAGTACCTCGGTATTCTCTCAGCAAAGCGATACTACCATAGTATTGGAAGATGTAGTTGTAACCGCAACTCGAAGTGAGATTTCCTTAGAAGATTCACCCGTACCAACGGAAGTGATTGGAAAAAAAGAAATTGAAGAACTGAATTTAATTACGATGCAAGACCTCCTTAATTTAAAAGGATTTGTTGCACCGATGAAAAGTGGAGGTTTCCAATTAAGAGGATTATCCTCTGAATATGTTTTGGTAATGATTGATGGAGTTCCAATAGCAGGTAGAGAAAGTGGTGCGTTGGATATCTCAAACATCAACCTTGCAAATGTAGAAAGAGTTGAAATTGTAAAAGGTTCAATGTCTGCTCTATGGGGTAACCATGCAATTGGTGGTGTAATCAACATCATTACAAAGAAAGGTGGAGAACCATCCGTAACATTGAATACACAATATGGAACAAACAACACCTCATTAGTTGGATTAACTTCAACAATTGGTAAGAATAAATTTAAGAACGTATCGAAAGTAACATTAGGAAGTTCGGATGGATTTGATATCGACCCACTTACATATGGTCAGAATCAATTACCATTTAGGTTATTAAATATTACCAATAGAACTACTTATGATGATGGGGTAAATCAATATTCATTGGGATTAACTCATTTAGGAAAAACATCTGAAGGTGAAACTGTAACTGAAACAAATACTCAAGGACAATTAGTACCAGTTGATGAAGTAAACAAATCCGAAAACCTTATTGTAGATTTAAATTATAAAAGAAGATTTGGTAAATATGTAAGTGAACTTAAAATATCAAACTCAAACTTTAGTAACTCAAACAAATCTTCATTTGAATACTTTGGACAGGAAGTAGTTCAATTAGATGAGAGTAACCAAAACATTTTCCAACCTGAAATGATTAATTCTTACAATTGGAATGAAAAGAATCAAACTACATTTGGGTTTGGATATAGAGGACATGATTACAATACTGAAAGATATGGTGGTGATAAATCACTTAATTCATCGTTTGGATATGTACAACATTATCTAAGATTAAAAAACTTAAACATTGTAGCAGGTGGTAGATATGATAACTACTCAGATTTTGGTTCTAACTTCTCACCAAAAGTATCTGCAACTTATAACTTAGGTAAATTTAGATTAAGTTCATCGGTTGGTTATGGATTCAGAGTACCTGATTTCAGAACTCTATACATTAACTATGGTGGGTTTACTTCTGGTTACTATGTATTGGGTGCTTACAATATTGAAGAGCAAATTAACTTTTATTCACAACAAAATCTAATAGCATTCTTATCATATGATTTGAGTGATATTACACAACTAAGACCTGAAACTTCAATCTCATATGATTTTGGGGTATCTTATAAATTGAATGAAAGAAGTAAGATTGGGGTAAATTTATTCCAAACCAATACAACTGATTTGATTGAATCCGTATTAGCAGGGATGTTCGTTAACCAAACTCTTCTATTTGGATATACCAATATATCTGAAGCAACATTTACAGGTGTGGAGTTAGAAACACTTATCCAAAAGGATAGATTCAGATTTGATGGTTCGTATCAGTATTTAGAAACTAAAGCAAATCAAGCTGATGGAACTGAGTTCTTTCTTTCCGAAAGACCTACACATTTAATAAACCTTGCAACTACTTATACATTGAAGAATGGATTATCATTAACTTTAAATGGTGTTCATAAATCAGAATACTTCTTTAGAGATATTGATAGAAGTGGTACACAAGACCCAAACGAATTTGTACCAGCTCATACATTGTTAAATACATTGGTAACTTCTCCAGTTATTAAAGGTATGAGAGTGGGTATTGGTGTTAATAACATTTTAGATTTTACAAATGTTGAATACCTAAAACAACAAAATGGTAGAACCATATTTGGAAAAGTAACTTATAAATTTTAAAAACTATATGAAGATATTAGTAACAGGTGGGAACGGATTTATCGGTTCAAACCTAATTAAGAAATTAGTATCCGAAGGACATGATGTGGTATCTTTGGATGATTTATCAACTGGATTGAAAGAATATGAAGTTGAAGGTTGTAATTATGTATATGGGGATATTGAATCTCTTCTATATTGGAAAGGTGATAACTTTGATTTAGTTTACCACCTTGCAGCATTAGCAAGAATCCAACCATCATTCGATGACCCAATGGAAACATTTAGAGTAGATACTCAAGGTGTGATGATTGTTGCAGAATGGGCAAGACAAAACAATGTGAAGGTAGTTTATAGTGGTTCATCATCTCGTTGGTGTAACCCTGAAACTTCACCATACGCAACTTGTAAGAAGTTAGGTGAGGATATCTTAAAGATGTACCGAACTGCATATGGTTGTGATTTTGAGATTGCACGATTCTACAATGTATATGGACCAAATGAATTGGTTGATGGTGAATGGGCAGCAGTAATCGGAATTTGGAGAAAGCAAGTTGAGGAAGGTAAACCAATTACCATTATCTCAGATGGAGAACAAAGACGAGATTTCACTTATGTAGATGATATTTGTGATGCACTTTACAAAATCGGAATGGGTGATAAGAAACACGAAGATGCTTGGGAATTGGGTACAGGTATGAACTACTCAATCAACGAAGTATTTGGTTTCTTCCAAGAAAGGTTTGGTGATTTAGAAAAAGTACATCTACCCGATGTAGCTGGGAACTACCGTCAAACTCTAAGAGAGAATGATGATACCTTAGAAAGATTGGGTTGGGCACCAAACGATAGATTGAGAGAGTACATTCTATCTTTATAAGGTATGAGTAAAATCATTAATCTATTTGGCGGGCCAGGAATTGGTAAATCATCCATTGCTGCGGGTATAACTTACAAACTCAAAAAAAATCATATTAGTTGTGATAATCCTTATGAGTTTCCAAAGTTATTGGCATGGGATGAGAATCACTCAGCAATTAGAGACCAACTCTATGTTCTTGCAAATCAACATAGGGGAATAGTGAAAAGTTTTGGAAAGGTGGATTACATAGTATTGGATTCACCTATCTTACTTTCACTAACTTATAAAAACTACTACCAATCAAATGAATATCCTGCAACTTTGTATGGTGAAGCATTTGATAAAATGGTATTAGATACATTTAATCAGTATGATAACATCAACATAGTATTACAAAGAGCTGATGGAAATCATAACAACAACGAAAGGTATCAAAACTTAGAAGAATCAAAAGATTTGGATAAAGTTATTGAAAAAAGTCTAATTTCAAATGGTATTCAATATTATAGTGTTAAAGTAGGAAATAACACTGTTAAGGATATTATGAGGATTATAAAAAATGAACAAAGATAAACGTTGGCAAAAGGAAATGAGGCGGTATCGTATCATTGAACATACCCTAAGAGGAGAATCGGTTTATGTTGTTGAATGGAATGATAGATGGTTTTTGGGTTTGTGGGGTAGTTGGCATGGAAAGTTTCATTCTACATCATTAGAAGAAGCAATTCAGAAAATACAAAGATTAGTTGCACTTAAAATAAATAAATGAGAATAATAGTTACTGGTGGATGTGGGTTTATAGGTTCATCTTTTGTAAACTACCTAAGAAAAAATGTTGATTGTGAAATAGTTGTTATTGATAAACTAACATATGCAGCTGACCCATTCTCAATACCAGCAGATGTTAAACTTATCCAAAAGGATATTTGTGATATTACATTAGATGATATTGGATACGCAGATTATATCGTAAACTTCGCAGCAGAATCCCATGTGGATAATTCCATTTCAAATGGATTACCTTTTGTGAAAACAAATGTTGAAGGTACATTTAATATGTTGGAAGTTGCAAATAAGATACCATATCTAAAGAAGTTTATTCAGATTTCTACTGATGAAGTCTATGGTGATATGGATAGTAGAGGATTAGCATCTGCTACCGAACAAACATCATTACAACCATCATCTTATTATTCATCTACCAAAGCAGCAGCAGACCATTTGGTTGAATCAGCCGGTAGAACATTTGGATTACCTTATCTAATCACCAGAACTTGTAACAACTATGGTGTACATCAACATAAAGAAAAGTTTTTACCTACAATAGCTCGTTCTATTGAGAATAATAATCCAATTCCACTCTATGGTGATGGTGCTCAAATTAGAGAATGGATTTGGGTGGAAGATAATGTTAAATTGATTTACGATTTAATGATATCTCAGAATGGAATATGGAATATTGGTAGTGGAGATAGTTGGACTAATAAGGATATCATAACTATGGTTGGTAATGTATTGAACAAAGATGTTAGATATAATCATACTGAAGATAGATTGGGACATGATAGAAGATATACTGTTAATACTGAAAAATTAGAGTATTATAAACAAACCTTTAACTTAACCACCAAAACTTTAGAAAAATATCTTACCGAAAAATTTGGATAATTCAAATATTTTTCTTATATTAGTTCTGTAATTGTAAAAAACCTAAGATATGAGTAAAGTAATTGGAACAAAGTATGGAATTGAGATTACCAAACCTTGGAATCAAAAGATGTACGATTGGAACGAATTAGTTGGAAAACTAATTAAAATTGATTTGTATAATAAATTAGAAGAGTTCTACAAAAAAGGTGATAAAGCCGGTATGAACAAAATCGCATCAACTTTAGGTCCTTCCTATGGTGAAGGATATAATATAGATTCTATGTTTGATGCAATTTTTGTAGATATTGAACAAACCCAAAACTATCATCTGAATGATGAATTGGAGTGGATGGTAAAAGATGGATTAATCAAAGAACCTAAATACGAATTTGTAGGATATGATAAGTAAACTAAGAACTGAGTGGATTAAAGACCCTATACTAAAGAAATGGAGTGGGGTTAATTGTACTGATAAGAGTACTGATTGTAAGTGTGAAGATGGAAATCATCTAATAGAACTATGGGAGCAAGATAGCTGTGTAAGAGGTAGAATCGATACAGTTGTTTGTACGAGTTGTGATTCAATTAAAACATTTAGTATTATAAGATAATGGGAGTTTGGGAATTTATAGGAATTTACATTATAGTAAGTGGATTAATTCTAACCTATTTTATATTAGAAGCACCAATACATGGTAAGGATGGTTCTATAATAGAAGAATCCAACCTATCTAAATTTAAAAAGTTATGGAAAAGGAGAAAAAAG
>Ga0209603_1005646_pt1 | contig 10022 bp, 6 predicted proteins | sample COGITO_mtgs_1206_FD_184812 | JGI IMG/M metagenome (GOLD analysis project Ga0209603, IMG submission 184812) | Pelagic marine microbial communities from North Sea - COGITO_mtgs_120607 (SPAdes) (version 2) | ecosystem: Environmental > Aquatic > Marine > Epipelagic ... | reverse complement strand
TTCCTCTTACTTGAATTAGGGTTTCCTTTTTAATGTGTTCGTAAACTTTAATTGGTAATACCTTATCTCCAGTAATTCCCAATAATAATAATCCTAATCCATTATTCCCTTTAGGCAATTCTCCCTGATATAAAGGTCTTTTTAACCCTTTTGAATCATAGGTTTCTTTCAATAAAGATTCAACCTTTTTTTCTAATTTATTTTCTTTAATATATTTTTCACAATTTTGATCTATTGCAGCATTCATGAAAAAACCCAACAACATTGGTGCTGGCCCATTAATGGTCATGGAAACCGAGGTCATAGGATGACTTAAGTCAAATCCAGAATACAATTTTTTAGCATCATCTAAACAACAAATAGAAACACCAGCATTTCCAATCTTCCCATAAATATCAGGTCTATGTCCTGGATCATTTCCATACAAGGTCACAGAATCAAAGGCAGTAGATAATCGTTTTGCTTTTAGTCCAAAACTAACATAGTGAAAACGTCTATTGGTTCTCTCAGGACCACCCTCACCGGCAAACATTCTGGTAGGGTCTTCTCCAGTTCGCTTAAAAGGATACAATCCTGCTGTAAAAGGAAATTCTCCTGGAACATTTTCTTGCAAGTTCCATCTTAATAGGTCTCCCCATGCTTCATATTTAGGGAGTGATATTTTTGGTATTTTAGAATGAGACAATGACTCACTGTATGTTTCTATATTAATATTTTTATCTCTTACTTTAAAAGTGTAAATGGGGGCTTTGTATCGCTCAATTTTATCATACCAGCCAAGGATAATTTCCCAATTGTAGGGATCTAAATCCATTTTTACTTTTTCAAACTGTTTGATTAATAATTTTATGAAAGGCAATTCATTTTTTGGAGTTTTGTCTAGAATGTTTTTATGATCTAACCCTGTTTTTGTTAGGATTTCTTTTTGATTTATAAATAATGAGTTTGTGCTGAGTACAGTGTCTATTGTTTTATAGATTCCGAATAATTTTTGAGCAACTTCTACTTGACTTCGTTCCTTTTTATCATAAGCTCTATTATTTTCTGCTATTTCAGATAAATACCGCACACGAGCTGGTGGAATAATAAAAATTTTCTCAGACATTTCTTGAATTATATCTGAGGTAGAATTTAAATTCACCCCCGTTTTCTCAACCAGTTTCTTCATAACGGCTTTGTAAAGCGAATTCATGCCGGGATCGTTAAATTGAGAGGCTATCGTTCCAAAAACAGGCATGTCATTTATATGAATATGCCATAAATCATTATTGCGCATATATTGTTTTTTAACATCACGAACAGCATCTAAGGCTCCTCGTTTGTCAAACTTATTGATGGCAACTAGATCTGCAAAATCTAACATGTCAATTTTTTCTAATTGTGTTGCGGCTCCAAACTCAGGAGTCATTACGTATAAAGAAGTATCTGAATGTTCAATTATTTCGGTATCAGATTGTCCAATACCAGAGGTCTCCAAAATAATTAAATCAAATGCTGCAGCTTTCAAAACTTCTATCGCCTCATTTACATATTTAGATAAAGCTAAATTTGACTGCCTAGTAGCCAAAGACCTCATATAAACACGATCATTATTAATAGCATTCATTCTTATTCTGTCACCCAGAAGGGCTCCTCCGGTTTTTCGTTTAGAAGGGTCAACAGAAATAATTCCAATTGTTTTTTTCGGGAAATCCATTAAGAATCTACGCACTAATTCGTCAACTAAGCTAGATTTTCCAGAGCCACCAGTTCCGGTTATTCCTAAAACAGGAATAGTGGATAATTTATTTTTTTCATGAATCTTAGACAATGTTTTTTTAGCCAATTCCGGAAAATTTTCAGCAGATGAAATAATTCGTGCTATGCTACCAACTTTCTTTTTATTCAAATGATTAATGTCTATATCTAATTTATCACCAATAGCAAAATCTGATTGCTGAACCAAATCATTAATCATTCCTTGAAGCCCCATTTCTCTTCCATCATCTGGTGAATATATTCGAGTAATTCCGTATTCCATTAAATCTTTAATTTCCGCAGGAAGAATAACGCCACCTCCGCCTCCAAAAATTTTTATATGACTTGCATTTTTTTCTTTTAGCAAGTCAAACATGTATTTAAAATACTCATTATGTCCTCCTTGATAAGAGGTCATTGCAATGGCATTAACGTCTTCTTGTATGGCAGTATTCACTACATCTTCAACGCTTCTGTCATGCCCTAGATGGATTACCTCTACACCCGTAGATTGAATTATTCTCCGCATAATATTAATTGCAGCGTCATGACCATCAAATAATGAAGCAGCAGTTACTATTCTAACTTTATTTTTGGGTTTGTAAGGAGTTATTTTTTCCATATGTAAATAATATATGAGATTTTAATCAAGAGATTTTTGAAAATCTTTTATGTTATTGAAGAGGAATTGATTCAAAAAAAACACTATTCGTAAAAAACACTTGATTTGTTCTATGCAATTTACGAAATTTTCAAAAAATATAGGTTTTTTTTGAGGGTATAAAAATCAATCATTTTAAAAAACAATTATATTTGTATATATTATTTTTCAATCATTACTATTCTTATGACATTCAAAGAGAAAATAGAAGAAGGTATACCAGATTTTTTGCCTGTTCTAAGAGCCTATGAAAACTCTGTAAATCACGCTCCTAAAAGAAAAGAGATTTTATCTGAATTTGAAAGAGAGTTGGCATTAAGAAATGCATTACGCTATTTTGATGTAAAACATCATGAATTATTACTCCCTGAGTTTGCTGAAGAATTGAAAACATATGGTCGTATTTATATGTATCGTTTTCGCCCTAGTTATGAGATGTATGCAAGACCAATTTCTGAGTATCCTGGAAAATGTGAACAAGCAAAATCCATCATGCTGATGATTCAAAATAATTTAAATCCAGCTGTAGCTCAACATCCTCACGAATTAATTACTTACGGAGGAAATGGTGCTGTTTTTCAAAATTGGGCACAATATTTATTGACTATGAAATATCTGTCTCAAATGACAGAAAAACAAACTCTAGCGATGTACTCTGGACATCCCATGGGATTGTTTCCATCTGGTAAAAATGCACCAAGAGTTGTGGTTACCAACGGAATGACAATACCTAATTATTCTAAAACAGATGATTTAGAAAAAATGAATGCTTTAGGGGTTAGTCAATATGGGCAAATGACAGCTGGGAGTTATATGTATATAGGACCTCAAGGTATAGTTCACGGAACAACCATTACTGTTCTTAATGCTTTTCGGAAGATTGGAAAATCTCCTGAAGGAAATTTATTTGTTACGGCAGGTTTGGGTGGTATGAGTGGAGCGCAGCCCAAAGCAGGGAATATAGCTGGATGTATTACAGTGTGTGCAGAAGTAAACCCCAAAATCACTCAGGTTCGTTTAGATCAAGGATGGATTGATGAAAAAATAACGGATTTAGATAAGCTGGTGGTTAGAGTTAGATTAGCTAAAAAAAATAAAGAAACAGTATCTCTCGCTTATCTTGGAAATATTGTAGAGGTCTGGGAGAAGTTTGATATTGAAAATATTCATATTGATTTAGGTTCTGATCAAACCTCGCTTCATAACCCATGGGCAGGCGGTTACTATCCGTGTGATATCTCTTTTGAAGCTGCAAATATAATGATGGCTGAAAACCCAGTTTTATTCAAAGAAAAGGTACAAGAAACTATTCGAAGACATGCAAGAGCAATTAATAATCATACTGCCAAAGGAACTTATTTTTTTGATTATGGAAACGCTTTTTTATTAGAAGCCAGTAGAGCAGGAGCAGATATTATGGCTGAAAATGGTATTGATTTTAGATATCAAAGTTATGTGCAAGATATCATGGGTCCCATGTGTTTTGATTATGGATTTGGTCCTTTTAGGTGGGTTTGCACTTCCGGAAATCCAAAAGATTTAGAAAAAACAGACATCATAGCATGTGAAGTTTTAGAAGAAATTAAGAAAAATTCTCCATTAGAGATTCAACAACAAATGGCTGACAATATTCAATGGATTAAGGGCGCTCAAGAAAATGATTTAGTTGTTGGTTCTCAGGCAAGAATTTTATACGCAGATGCCGAAGGAAGAATTAAAATAGCCCAAGCATTTAACAAGGCTATTAAAAAAGGTAAAATAGGTCCTGTAGTTTTAGGTAGAGATCATCATGATGTTTCTGGAACAGATTCTCCTTTTAGAGAAACCTCAAATATATATGATGGATCTAGTTTTACAGCAGACATGGCTATTCAAAATGTTATTGGAGATAGTTTTAGAGGGGCAACTTGGGTTTCTATTCACAATGGTGGTGGAGTAGGCTGGGGTGAGGTGATTAACGGTGGTTTTGGCATGCTTATTGATGGTAGTAAAGCAGCATCTAAAAGATTAAAATCTATGCTTTTCTGGGATGTTAATAATGGTATAGCAAGAAGAAGCTGGGCAAGAAATGACGAGGCTATTTTTGCAATAAAAAGGGCTATGAAAAATGAAAAAAAGTTAATAGTAACCATTCCAAATAAAGTAAATCCTTCATTATTTGAGAATCTTAAAAATTAGTTTTATGAAAACATTTAAATTATTTATTTTATTGAGTTCAGTATTTTTATACTCTTGCTCTACTGTGAAAGTTGTTTCAGACTATGATACGAAAGTAGATTTTTCAACCTATAAGACATTTGCTTTTTATAAAAAAGGTATAGATAAAGCTTCTGTTTCTGATCTTGATAAAAAACGAATCATGCGTGCTATTGAAGGTCAATTAGTTGAAAAAGGTTTCAGTAAGTCAGAAAATCCTGATCTCTTGATTAGTATTTTTACAAAATCTAGAGAACAAGTTAATGTTTCTAATAATAACTTTGGATATGGTTTTGGTTGGGGATATAACCCATGGTTTTTTGGGAGTAATAACCTTAATATTAACCAATACACAGAGGGAACCTTATTTATTGATTTTATTGATAAAAATAAAAATGAACTCATTTGGCAGGGAATTGGATCTGGAGCTATGAAGATGAGTAATATTGATAAAAAAGAGGAACGCATTAATGAATTTGTGAATAAGATTATTTCAGCGTATCCTCCAAATTTAAAAAAGTAGATAGCACATAAAATATTTTTCAGAGTACGCTATATTAGTACTTTTAAGTATGCATAATAAAAAAATAGAACTCACTCAAGAAGACTTCTACTTCAATGAACAAGGGTATAGAGTTTTTACAGAAAAATATCATTTAAAAAGAGGGTATTGTTGTAAAAGCGGCTGTAAGCATTGCCCTTATGGCTACAACAAAAATACAGACTCTTTCAATTAATCTTTATTGTTTGGTATTTGTATGGGTATTTATTTATGGAAATTCAAATTCCTGTGCTATTTTTGAAAAAAAATTAAACATGCGACACTACTTATTAATAATAATTTATTTCCTATGCTCTCCTTTGTTTTCCCAAAATATTGAGGATGATTTTGAAGGAAATGGCACCATTGATTCATGGGTAGGTGATGACTGTATTGTAAATAGTTCGTATGCAAACCCTTATGTTCAGGGGTTAAACACCTCTAGCAAAGTCTTAAAATATAATGACATTGGTGGCCAGTATGCAAATGTTCGTTTTGATACGAATGAGAATTTAGATTTGTCTTTAAAGAATTCATTTACTTTCAAAATTTATGTGCCCTCAATTGGCTTAACAGGGAATCAAACTAATAAAGTTTCTGTAAAGCTTCAAAATGGTTCTCTTCCACAACCCTGGACTACTCAAAGTGAAATTATAAAGTATATTTCTTTAGATCAATGGCAAGAAATTACTTTTGATTTTGAAAATGATAATTACATCAATCTGGATCCTTCTTCACCAGCACCAATCACTAGAACAGATTTTAATAGAGTGTTAATTCAAGTAAATGGAGAAAATAATTTTGATCATGTTGAAGCCTTTGTTGATGATTTTATTTTTGAAGAATCAGAGGGTGATGATGATCCTATTTTTAATACCCTAGTTTGGTCGGATGAATTTAACTATTCAGGAGCATTAGATTCAAATAAATGGCATCATCAGGTTATTCCAATTATAAATGGCACAGATTGGGCCAATGGAGAACTTCAACACTACACTAGTCGAATATCAAATTCATATGTTAATAATGGTTCATTAAAGATTAAAGCGATCAGAGAGAACTTTACTTATAATAACTCAACCAAACCTTATACATCAGCCAGATTAAATTCAAAATTTGCATTTCAATATGGAAGGGTAGATGTGCGGGCTAAATTACCCGCAGAAGCCGGAACTTGGCCAGCAATATGGACATTAGGAGCTAATATTAATGAAACAGGTAATTATTTTGGCAATACCTATGGAAGTGTTGGTTGGCCTGTTTGTGGAGAAATTGATATTATGGAACAAAATGGATGGAATAAAACCAACCTTATTGGTCATCTTCATTATTCCAATTCCAACACCAATAGTTATCAAAACGAAGGAGGTACCACATATGTTTCTGATACTAGTGGTGAATATCATATGTACTCACTAATCTGGACAGAGAATACTATTCAAATTTTATTAGATGATGTTGTCTTTTTTGAAAGAGAAAATTCTCAGGAAATCCCTTACGATAATCCACATTATTTACTGTTAAATATAGCAATGGGAGGAAATCTAGGAGGTAATATTCCTAGCAACTTTTCCGAGGCTATCATGGAAATCGATTACGTTAGAGTTTATGAGGAAAGTTCTTTGTCTCTACAAGATTCTTCCATGGAAGCTATGGTTATTTATCCAAATCCTACAGACAATAATATAAAAGTAAAAGTTCCAAGGCATTTAATAGGGACAAAATTAAAAATTTACTCTACGCTAGGTCGAAAATTAGCAGCGTATACACTTTCTGAAACAGATTCTATATTTGATATTTCTTCATTTAAATCTGGAATTTATTTCTTAAGATTTGAATCTAAATTAGGTGTATATACCAAAGAAATTATTAAAAAATAATTTTGGGAATTAAAATGTCAATTTTTAAAGTTGAATTAATTTAAAATTTCAGCCATCTGAGCCTGAAGTTCAGCCGCTTTTTTTGAGGCAGCTTTTGCAAAGTCTATTTCTTTTGAAGCATAAAGTATCCCACGAGAAGAATTGATTAATAATCCAACTTGATTGTTCATTCCGTATTTACAAACATCTTGTAAATTTCCTCCTTGTGCACCTACACCAGGTACTAATAAAAATGAATCAGGAATAATTTTTCTGATATCTGCTAAATAGGATGCTTTAGTAGCACCTACTACATACATTAAATTTTCAGCATTTTTCCAAGTTTTAGAAGTTTCTAAAACTTGTTTATAAACTTCTCTTCCATCAATTTCTTTGGTCTGAAAATCAAAAGCACCGGCATTAGAGGTTAGCGCGAGTAAAATTGTGTGTTTGTTTTTAAAGGCTAAGAATGGCTCTACTGAATCTTTTCCCATGTAGGGAGCAACAGTGATACTGTCAAAAGATAAATCTTCAAAAAAAGCTTTAGCATACATGCTGGATGTATTTCCAATATCTCCTCGCTTTGCGTCTGCTATTGTAAAGATATCTGGATGATTTTGATTGATGTACTTAATGGTTTTTTCTAGAGAAATCCATCCTTTAATTCCGTAGGCTTCATAAAAAGCTGTATTGGGTTTGTAGGCGACACATAAATGATGAGTGGCATCAATAATGGCTTTATTAAACTCAAAAATAGGGTCTTCTTTTTCTAAAAGAAAAGATGGGATTTTATTTAGATCTACATCTAAACCAATGCATAGAAATGATTTCTTTTTTTGAATCTGAGTTAGAATCTCTGCTGTCGTCATCTGTCTTTTTAAAAGTTATACAAAGGTACATATTTTTAAGACTTTCTGTTATCTTTGTTTAAGAGTCATTCTATATGATACAATTTATATTTAATAAGTTTTTTTATGGGGTTTTAACACTTTTTGGAGTTGTTACTGTCATTTTCTTATTATTTAATGTTTTGCCTGGAGATCCAGCAAGAATGATGCTAGATCAGAGGGAAGATTCTGAGCAACTGAAAAATATAAGAAAGAAATATGGTTTTGATCAATCCTTAACCACTCAATATCTTTATTATTTAAATGATGTATCTCCGCTATCAATTCATTCAAGTAAAACTGAAGATTATACTTTTTTAAGTCATGGTAAATATTCCTATAAGACACTTTTCCGTATTGGTGAATCTACTCTAGTTTTAAAATACCCTTACTTAAGAGAATCATTTCAAAAAAACGGGAAGAAGGTGTCAGAGATTATAATTGAAACCCTTCCTAATACTGCTGTTTTAGCGCTATTCGCAATTTCTATAGCCATTGGTATTGGAATCTTGTTTGGTATTTTATCAGCCATTTATAAAGATACCTGGTTAGATAGAGTAATTGCTGTAATCAGTACTTTTGGAATGAGTGTTCCCTCATTTTTTTCTGCAATTTTATTTGCCTGGATATTTGGTTTTCTTTTACATAATTATACGAGTTTAGAAATGACTGGGAGTTTATACGTTGTTGATGATTTCGGGGAACAAATAACTATGCAATGGAAAAACTTGATACTTCCAGGTATAGTTTTAGGGATTAGACCATTAGCTGTTATCATTCAATTAATGAGAAATTCATTATTAGAAGTTCTAAGTCAAGATTATATTAGAACAGCAAAAGCCAAAGGGTTAACAAAGTATCAAGTAATCAAAAACCATGCATTAAAAAATGCATTAAACCCTGTAATAACAGCTGTATCAGGTTGGTTTGCTTCTATGTTGGCGGGAGCTGTATTCGTTGAGTATATTTTTAACTGGATTGGAAAAGAAATTGTTAATGCTTTAAACACACTAGATTTACCCATAATTATGGGAAGTGTTTTGGTAATAGCCACTTTGTTTATCATCATTAATATATTGGTAGATGTTATGTACAGTTGGTTAGATCCTAGAATTAGACTTAAATAAATAGAATGAAACGACTGGGTTTATTATTCTTATTTCTTATTATCGGTTGTCACAATCCTACTCGCTTTTCAAAAGAAGCATTAAATGAAAAATTTGTTAGTATTTCACAACAAGACGTAACATTTCAAAAGATTTTAAAAAAACACCAAGGAAATAAAATTTTAATAGACATATGGGCCTCCTGGTGTAAAGACTGTATCATTACTTTACCAGAACTAAAACAATTACAACAAGAAAACCCTAAAGTTCATTTTGTTTTTCTCTCACTTGATAAAAGCAAAGAGCGTTGGGTAAAAGCTATAAATCGTCTGAAGATAAAAGGAGACCATTATTTTATGGCTGAGGGTAAAAAGGGAACGTTTGGAAAGTTCTTAGGCCTATGGTGGATTCCTAGATATGTAGTAGTTAATGAGTTTGGAGAAATTATACTATTTAAGGCAACAAAAATTACAGATAAAAACATTCTAAAAGCCCTTAAAATTAAGTAATTTAGCCGCTTCTAAAATTATAAAAATATGAGAAATAATATTGTTGCAGGAAATTGGAAAATGAATAATGATGCAACACAAACCAAGACATTAATTAATGATTTACATAAAGCTCTAGAGCAAGTTTCAATGAATTGTAGAGTTATAATTTCACCTACATCTATTAATTTAACTTCTGCGGTAGCATTAACTCAAGATTCTGTAATTGAAGTCTCAGCTCAGAATATGCACCAAGCCAAAAATGGAGCTTTTACTGGAGAGATTTCTGCAGCAATGCTAAACGATGTGGGCGTAAAGTCTGTAATTTTAGGGCATTCAGAAAGAAGAACCTACTTTGGTGAAGATGATCAAATTTTAACCGATAAAGTAGCATCTGCTCTTGAAAATAATTTGGAAATAATTTTTTGTTTTGGTGAATCTTTAGAAGATCGTAAGTCAGAGAATCATTTTAAAGTTGTAGAAAGTCAATTAAAAAATACTGTGCTTTCTCTAAGTTCAGCCTCATGGGAGCATATTGTATTGGCAT
>Ga0209603_1005644_pt1 | contig 10023 bp, 8 predicted proteins | sample COGITO_mtgs_1206_FD_184812 | JGI IMG/M metagenome (GOLD analysis project Ga0209603, IMG submission 184812) | Pelagic marine microbial communities from North Sea - COGITO_mtgs_120607 (SPAdes) (version 2) | ecosystem: Environmental > Aquatic > Marine > Epipelagic ... | reverse complement strand
TCATTATCATATACTAATTGTTTGTTAGTTCCTAATAATATAGGAACTAATCTTGAATAATCAATTTGTAAAAAGTTAAAACTAATATCATCCATACTCCATAAATTACCACTTGTATTACCAGAAATTATATTAGATATATCTGGAATCTGCAAAATATCTTGTGCAATTACTCCGTAACTAATTTGATTTGTATCTTTCCAAGTAAATTTATATGAAGTTATATCTTTTAAAATTCTTTTTGCATCAAATGATTGCAAATTAGTTTTTAATCTACCATCTGATGTTGTATTATATCTTACTGATGAAATACTATCAAATTCTATAGAACCGATTTCTGTATTAGTAGTTGGAATTGTGCCATATCTAAAAAATATTTTTTTACCTGTTGAACTTGATTTGTAAACTCCAAAATCGCTATTACTGAAAATATAACTTTTTCCAAGTAAAATAGTAGTTGCTTGAACATTATTACTATCAGGTCTTTGTAAATTAGATGCTATTCTTAGAGAACTATCATTATTTATATAAACTCTAGGATTTTCATTTATTAAAAATCTTATATCTCTAGATGATGAATTATGACCTATATTAAGACCATTACCATCTAAAGAAAAAAAACTTGAATAACCATTGCCTTGAACTCTAATATGTCCTATACCCTGAGAATCCGGTGTAATATTTGTTTGATTAATTATTGTTAATGCAGAATCAGTTGCTGAAGAATTAACTTGTAAAGCTGCTGATGGAGAAAAAGTATTTATTCCAACAGAACTATTGTCTCTAACTGTGAATACTGGAATATCTGTATATGATGTTGTTCTAATTGCTAATCTACCACCTGATTGACTAAAATGAGCAAATGTATCATCATCTGTATCAATTAATCTCAATTGTGAATATCTACCTTGAATATCTACAACTTCAGTATTAGATGGTGTTCCTGGTAGTTGATAAAAAGTTGTAGTATTTGAATATATTTTTAAATGTTGATTAGTTGAAATATCAAATGATGCTCCAGGACCAATATATGTTCCATCGCAGAAATTAATCGCTGATAAATCATCTATTATTTTACAATTCATACAAATATCATAAAAAGAATTAATATAACCATTATGATTTAATTCAAGGCCTTCTTGTAAGCTACCATTTACACTGTTATAAAATTGTAAATCAGAACTATGTCCAACTGTATTTGAGCATATATCATATAATGAATGACCAATTGCTCCAGTTTCAACAAATGTTGAATTTGATAAATCATTTCTTAAAGATATAACCTTTGATGCTTGAGAATCACTATCTGTATTTCTGTTATACAACGCCATTATTGTTGATGTTTGTCCAGGTGACCCTGATGGTCTATTTGTAGCAAAAACATATTTTCTTTGTGGATTATTATCTCCAAATCCAAAATATGGTTCTCCACCAGGTCCTTGTTGTTTTATTGTTAAGGCAAAATTATTACCACCAACTAAAGTATTTGTTGTAAATATTAAATCATTACCCGAACAACCAATTGCTGATGGTGTTCCTGTTGTGCTTGGGTCTTTAAATTGAACTCTACATAAATTTGCTGTATTATTAGTTTCTATTCTTAATGGCACTGCGCTATTAGTAAATACATTATCATATAAATGTAATAACGCACTGGGGTCTTGAGTTCCAATTCCAACATCTCCTTTTTCATTTATTACCATACGTTGGGTAACATTATTTGAACCTGAGTTTGTATAAAAACGCATTTCACTTGGCATATTATTAGTTGATGTATTTCCAGAAGCATTTACTTTAATTCTACCCATTGGAATATAACTAGTTCCATCTGCACCTTTCCATTGTATATCTCCAACCGCTGTTCCATTAGGAATTAAAGTATTTTCATTTAAATTTCCATTTAAACTTCTTTGAATAATTATTTCACAACCATCATCTAATCCTGTTGTAGCTTTAAATCTAGTTGCTCTTATAGGATTATCTTTTGTATTTATTGTCAAACCATTTTTAGAAGCATTTTCAGTAGTTATTAAAGTATCTCCATTAACATGAAATGTTGCTAATGAAGGATCAGAAACATCAATTCCAACCTGTGGAGCATTAGAAATACCTTTTCCTATAACTATTGAATTTTGATCTGCTCCAGCTTTCATAATCATAACATTTCTAGCACTACCAATATATGGATTAGATACAGCTCTAAATGTTAAATCTGTTCTACTAGCATCAGTAAAGTTTTGTAACCCCATTCTCCAATGTGCATATTCATTTATTAATCTTAAACCAGATACTGCATTATCGCATGCATCAATATAAATACTAGTTTCTTGGTTGGCAATTGGTCTATTAAATCTAAAAGAATTAGTTGTATAAAATTTTAATGTATCATTGGCCGAAATATCAAATGAAGAACCTGGACCAATATATGTTCCATCGCAGAAATTAATCGCTGAAACATCATTTAATAAATTACAATTAAAATCTACATCGGAATTAAATAAAACATTTCCAGAAACTCTTAAAGTTCCACTAATATCTAATGTATATTCTGGATTATTAGTTCCAATTCCAACATTACCACTATTGTAATAAATATCATTACCAATTATTTGCCAAATTGTATTACCAATTAATCCTCTTGGACCAGTAGGTCCAGTTGATCCGGTAGGTCCTGTTGCTCCAGTGGGTCCAGTTGCTCCTGTTGATCCTGTAGGTCCTGTTGCTCCTGTAGGTCCTGTTGCTCCTGTAGGTCCGGTTGACCCCGTTGGTCCCGTTGGTCCCGTAGGTCCAGTTGCTCCAGTAGGTCCTGATGCTCCAGTAGGCCCTGTTGGTCCGGTATCACCTTTATCACCTTTATCACCAGTCATTACAAAGCTAGCTATCAATTCATTACCCTCTGTGAAAGGTAAAAAAGCCGATGAAACAGATATATTTGAGATATTTAATTTTATATAATTTAATGAAGCATCGTTATATAAAACAGTAGTTCCATCTAATTTATAAAATGTTACATTATTAATTATAAATAATAAAAAATCATTTTCTGGTGGTGTATTTTGACTTAAATCTAATAATTTCATATGGCCCTTAATTGTAGACGTTCCATTATTTATAGTTTCCATAGTTTGATTTATAGGATTAGAATTTATATCATTTTTATAAAGCCAACAAATAGTAGCATTACTCATATCGGTTTTATTTAATATTAAACCAAAAGATATATCTGGAGGGGGCCAGTTAGGAACTCCAAAAGAAGGGTCTAATATATTTCCATTAAAATAGTAATTAAAAGACTGTCCTCCAAAACTACCATCTTCTCCTTTTGGTCCCGTTGATCCTGTTGGTCCGGTTGGTCCCGTTGCTCCAGATGGTCCTGTTGTCCCCGTTGGTCCTATTGGTCCTCTTGGTCCTGTTCTATTACTCCATGACGCACCGCCTGATCCTAAAGTAGCACTTGAATATATTTGTGATTGATTGGATACCCCACTCATTTATATAGTATATAATAAAATTATAATAAAATATACTATATTTTTACAAAAATTTTTATTTAATTAATTTTATCTTAATTCATAATAAAAGGTCTATTGTTATCAACTCTTAAATCATGAGGCATAATTACCTTCTCTCTATCAAAGAAAGAAATAAGAGGAAGATTTTTAATTTCTGGTTTTACAGGTTCTTTGTTAGGAATTACTAAATTATTAGAATTAATACCCAATAACTGTGATTCAACATCAACAAAATTTTTACAAACATTATCCGGAGGCATATAAGAAGGTCTAGATAATTCGGGAAAAGCTGCTATATTAGCATGACCATTGCGACCATTGAAATCACTAATATTTTCAAAAGTTCTATTTATTGCTCTTTGCTCTAAAAGATAATTACCCATACTATTTTTATCTCTAGTTGAAGCCATTATTTATATATACTAATAATTTGTTTTTGCGAAATTAATTAATTGTTTATAATTTTCTTCATCAAAATCTTTTTCATGATAAAAATCACAAAGTAATTTATGAAACATATATAAAGTAGGATATGCAAAAAACATTCTAAATGCTGTTAATAAATCATCTTTTAAAGAAGTTACTTCGAGTAATTCTTTTAGTTTATTATTTTCATTAAAGTAATTGAATAATAAATAACTAGTATTATTAATAACTGAATCATCATACTCTTTCAAAAAAAATAATTGTAAAAATTGTATTTTATATAGAATATCTGATTCATCAAAATCTTTAATTTTACTATAAGTGCATACCATACTAAAATCATATTTATCTTTTAGATTTTCATTCATAATAATAACTATAATTTATATTTATATTAATTATTATATAAATTATAGTTTAAAATTCTAATAAATTATTGCATAGGTGTATGTTTTACTTTATAATCTTCATCTCTAGTTAATTCTCTAGATGGTAATCCACCGCGAATCCATCCTTCAGCGGCAACACCTTCAACTAAATTAGCAGGGTTTGTTAAACTCGCTTCTAAAGAAGGAATTAAAGGTGTAAATAAGAAATCGGAATGAGATACTTCACTATTTGGATCTAGACTTTTTCTATTCATAAGATGTTCGCCTTGCTGTATCTGCGATTCTAAAACTGGATTAGATGGTCCTCTTCCTAAATATGGAACAGTTAAAAATAAACGTTCTTGCGCTGTAGTTCTTTCTCTCTCTTTTGAAATAGGAGCAAATTTTAAAATGCTATTTTCATCAACATTATCACTGTTTATTCCACCCGCTGGACTGCCTTGGCAAAAAACATTTGGTTGATTAGTTGCTAAATTAATTGTTTTATTCATTGGGTTTAAGAAACTGAAATTATCTAACATATGAGTACAGGCATTTGTATTTTGAATATTACGATTTGAAACATCATAATCATCATTGCCTATTCTAGACATATTATCAAATAAAAAATTACTTGTCATAGACATCTATATATATTTGTAATATATAAAAACTTTAAGTTAAAAAAAAATATTAATACATTAAATTATTATTTATAATGAATAATACATTAAATTATTATTTATAATGAATAATAAATTAATACATTGTATAATTGTATGCTCCACCATGATTTCTTTCTAAGGCTAAAGGATTTCCTTCTTTTCCTGATATCATTGAACCATATAACCATTCTTGAAACCCTTCTCTATTATTTGGAACAGTAGTTGCTGGCATAGAATACCATTGATGCATTGAGCGATCAAATTCAAAAGCATCACCTAAGTCCTTAAATAATTTTTCATTAATACTATTATCATCAAATTGTTTAACAGCATTTTCTTTTACTGCTTCATTAATTTTTTCTTTAACTTCAGGATTGAATGATGGAGCGGCACTTTTTCTATTTGGATTATATTGTATTTCTGGTATTAAAACATTCATTAAAGGATTATTTTGTGTAGGAGTGCTTAATTTATCTTTAAATTTTGTAAAAGTTTTTGGATCAGTAAAACTAGGATAAACTTCTGGTAATAAATTATTATTTAATCTATTATTGACAAATTGTTCTTTTAATGTTTTTTCTTGAATATTTTGCTGTAAATAATAAAGTCCAATTAAAATAGCTAAAGTTATAAACCCTATCATTAAAATTTTAGAAGACATTGTAATTAAATATCCTAATAATGATAATGTAATTATTAATCTAGTAATAGCATTTATTTTTTGTTCTGTGGTCATAGAAGGAGAAGGCCATAATTCCATAATATGATTTTTATTCATTAATAATGTTGGGTCATTTATCCATAATTGTGTATTCATTTATATATATATAGTTGTAATTATTTTTATTTACAATATTTATTTTTTTGAAGCTTTTTTCTTTTTCTTATTTGGATTATCACCCTTTTTACTTCGCTCTACTTTTTCACCAGTTGTAAATTTATGTGTTTTCTTAATATCTTCCATATAATTATCTAGACCACAAGAGGCGAGAAATTCTTGTATTTCGGGATTTTTATTATAATTTTCAAATTGTTCCTGAATATTTTTATTTAAGTCTTCTAGAGAAACCCCATCTTTGCTATCTAATTTACTTTTCATTCTTTCTTTCATTTTGGCATTTTTCATATTTTGCTGCATATGTTGATTAAACGCATTCATATTAACTTTTCCTCCACCTGGCATTCCGGGCATACCCATCTTATTTAACATACCTTCTAAATTTCCCATTCCAGGCATATTTTTCATTTTATTCATTAATTCACTTGCTTCTTCAAGTAATTCGCTTTCTTTAATATCACCGCTTTTTATTTTGTTGTCTAATTTACTTCCAACATTTTTAACTAAATTCATTATTTTATTAGGATTACTTAACAATTGCTTGAATATAGAGCTCATATCGGCATTTGATGGGTCAATATTAATATCTAAATCATTATAAGTTTCTTCAGCAATTTCTTTTGCTAATTTACCTAATTTGCCATCCATCATACCGGTAATATGACTATGAATATCTTCAGCATTTGGTAAATTTTTGGCAAAGTCATTTTTAAATTTATTAAAATCATTCTCTCTAGTTTCCGGATTTGTTCCATCATCATTATAATTATTTTCATATGATACTCCATCATTATTATCTCCATTATTGTTATTATTATCTTCATTTTCCATATTAAAATTCATATTCTCAAACATTTTTGACATTTCACCAATTGTATCTTCTAGTTTGCTTTTAAATTCATCTTCATTAATAGCCTCAAATAATTTTGCTGTATCACCAAAAGATTTTTCATTTTTAACACTTGTAATAACGGTAAATAATATTAGTTGTAAATATTTCCAAATAGTTTCTCTGGTCTTATCACTTATATCTTCACTCCATAATAATTTAAAATCTAAATCAGGAAGAAAATTTGTATTTACTTCTTCATTGCTAAAAATTTCATTATTTTGATATAGAATATCGAAAAATCGTTCAGGAAATACTCTTTTACTATAATCAAATAATTCTTTTATGTATGTATTATATTCTTCTTCATCTACAACATCTTTTATAAAAAGAAAAAGTTTTTGATATTTATCTTCTGTAATAATATCTGAAAAAGTAGTATGTAAATCATTTACAAAATCCTTAATAATTTTATTGAATTCATTTGGTATTTCTATATTTTCCATAATAAATTATAATTAACTATGTTATAATTTATTTAAATTTATTTATTCATATAGATTTATTCATATAGATTTATTTATTTATATATATCTATTATACATACCTATTATAATTAACCATGATACATATCACATATTTTGAGTAAATTTTGAATATATTGTAAATTCTTTTTTAAATTATCTTCTCCCATCTGAGTTGTTATCTTTTTAATATATTCAATCTTATCTAATATTTCCTTTTGAGATTCTAAATATTTTATATCTTCATTGAAATCTTTTGTCATAAAAAAATTAATATCTCCATTTGTAATGGGTTCTCTATAAGGTTCGCAAATATAAATCTTCCAAATACGGATAATAATTTTAGGATTCATTTTTCTAATAGATTTCAAATAATTAATAGCTGTTTTAATATCCATATCTTGAGGAAATATTCTCTCAATATCATCCAAATAATCACTAAAATGATTGTTGAAAGCACTTAAAATATCGGATTTTTCCATTTAATTAATAATAATATTATTGTATTTAAATATTATTATCAAATATTTATTTTTTATATCATTTTCTTTTTCTGTTTTTAATTTTTGTCCTAAGATTATTTTATTGCCGTTGTTGTTGCTGAGATATTAAACTATCACGTTCTGCTTTTGCTTTTTCCATAGAGCCCGAATCAACTTTATTTGGAACATAATCATCGGGTGGCGTTTCAATATTATCTGTATATTCTAATGTTACATTGTTTCTGAGCTGTCTTAAACCACCATCGCCTTTAGCCGATAAAGAATCAACACTTTGATCTAGGAAACTATAATTATCAGACATAACACCAAAATTATTTATATCATTAAGAGAGAAAGCCATGGGTTCTTGTGGAATGAAAGTTTCTCTATTACTAGTAGCCATTTGTCTTGGTTGAATATGTTCCAAAATTTGTTTTCCAAATAATACTTGACTTCCGCGATTTAATAATAATAATGCTGGAACTTTTGTAATATTTGGTGGTAATATCAATTCTTTCTGATTTTCTAATATAATGTAAATACAATTATCTTCTTTTTTTACTCTGTTATCTATAGAAACAAAATGAATATCTTTTTTTGCTTGACATTGTGCTAAAATAGGTAAAATTTCTTTACACTTTTCACAATAATTACTATAATATAGAACCATACTCATATTATATTTTTTATATTATTTTGATAATGAATTTTTAACTTATTTATTTTAAAAATTGATTTAATAATATATTATTATTATTTATTAATAAGAGAGAATTATGGATGTTTCTATTACTAATATTGTTGATGAAACTGGAGAACTTAAATTTACACTTGAAAATGCTAATGTTAGTTTAGCAAATGCGATTAGAAGAGTTATTTTAGCAAATATTCCTATAATTGTTTTTAGAACAACACCTTATGAAAAAAATGATGCTGAATTTCTTATTAATACAACACGTTTTAATAATGAAATTTTAAAGCAACGACTTAGTTGTATTCCTATTCATATTGATGATATGGATACTCCAATTGAAGATTATTTACTAGAAGTAGATATGAAAAATGATACAGATAATATAATTTTTGTAACTACAGCAGATTTTAAAATTAAAAATATTAAAACAGATAAATATTTAAATGATAATGTTTTAAAAAATATTTTTCCACCAGACCAAATTACTGGGGAATATATTGATTTTGCTCGTTTACGTCCAAAAATTAGTGAAACTATTGATGGAGAGCATTTAAAATTTAATTGTAAATTTAGTAAAGGTATTGCTAAAGAAAATAATAGTTTTAATTGTGTATCTACATGTGCGTATCGTAATAGTCCTGATTATGAAAAAATAGAACAAGCATGGATGCTAAAAGAAGGAACAATTGATAAAGAAAAAGAAGATGTTGAATTTCTTAAGAAAGATTTTATGCTTTTAGATGCAAAGCGTTATTTTATTCCAGATAGTTTTGATTTTACAATTGAAAGTATTGGAATTTATGATAATAAGACTATTTTAATTAAAGCAATTGAAATTATTATTAATAAATTAAAAAATCAAGTAGATATTCATTCAAATGCCAATGAATTTATTAAAGTATCAGAAACTACAATGAATAATTGTTATGATATTATTTTAGAAGGAGAAGATTATACACTTGGAAAAGTTCTAGAATATTTATTTTATAGTGATTATTTTGAAAATCAGCAAATTCTTTCATTTTGTGGATTTCAAAAACCACATCCACATATTGATGTAAGTATTATTCGATTAGCATATAAGAATGAAGTAGAAGTAGAAAATATTACAGCAAATTTACTTGAATGTTGTAATAAAGGAATAGAAATTTATAGTAATCTTTTAAAACAAATTAATAGTCAAAATTGACTCCTAAAATTTTACGCCCAAATTTCAGTCACTTTAAAAAATCCAGCCTTAAACGTTATTGTGTCGTCTCCACCATTACGTTTTGCCTGTAAATAAATACCTTGTGACCCATAATTCGCTGTACCTGTTCCATTTGTATACACTGCCGCACCATTTATATCACCGCTACGACCGCCACCACCTACATTACTATCATTTAATATATCATAATCACCGCCAGTAATGCCTGGATTATTAAAGAAATTTAATCTCGCCGCAAAGGAATCACCACCATACCCACTTATGGTATAGTTAATGTGCACTTCTCCAAACAAATTTGTTCCTGCTGTTTTTGTAAATGTTTTACCAACCGTATCTGTAAAAGCACCAGAACTCACATTAACGGTTTCAGCATCAGTAAAAGGAAGAATGTGAATTTTACATACTGTGCCCGATGCCCCCTTAACTACATTTGGAACAACTAATCTACCATCAGTTCCAAATTCCCATTTATGAT
>Ga0209603_1005637_pt1 | contig 10030 bp, 8 predicted proteins | sample COGITO_mtgs_1206_FD_184812 | JGI IMG/M metagenome (GOLD analysis project Ga0209603, IMG submission 184812) | Pelagic marine microbial communities from North Sea - COGITO_mtgs_120607 (SPAdes) (version 2) | ecosystem: Environmental > Aquatic > Marine > Epipelagic ... | reverse complement strand
AAAGAAAGAAAAGAAAAATTAAATAATTTATTTCCATATAAAAAATAACTATTATGATACCAAGTATTATTATAAATGTCATACTATTAATAGCTATAGTGTATTTAGTGTTTGTACATATTGGTGCTATTGAGGATGAAGATAAAAATTTTATTCCAGACAGTTTAGAAGATAAAGTAAAAGGAATAAAACAAGATATTTCAGAAATAAAATCAAGACTAGGTGAAGAGATTGGTGATGTTAAAGATGCTGTTAAAGAGGTTGGGGATCAACTGGGGGATATTCCGGATGCATTGAAAACAAAAAGAAAAGGCAGAAAGAAAAATGTCTAAAAATAAAAAATCTTTTTCCGAAACAGGTCTTGGCAAAATATTAACTGGTGTTTTACCTCAAGTAATAAAAGGTGCTTCAAAAGTATTGCCAGATAATGGTGTTCTGGGTATAATAAAAAATATTATTGATACTGACCCTGACATGTCTACCGAAGAAAAAGAGGCTGCTCACGATCAATTATTAGAACTTTATAGACTAGAAGTAGAGGATAGAGACTCTGCTAGGAGTAGGGAAGCTAGAATAAAAGAAGCAGGCGGTAATGACTGGATGATGTCCTTAACTGGAATAGTCGGGTTATCTGCTTTTGCTTTTTTAGTATATACTGTAGTAACAACAAACGTTCCGGAAAGTAATAAAGAAATATTCATTCATATGATTGGTATTGTAGAGGGTGTTGCATTAAGCATCTTCGGTTATTATTTTGGATCAGCTGTAAAAAAAGAAAATAAAAATGGCTAAAATAAGTAGTTACGCTAGAGACCTTATAATACAAGACACTGACAAATGGATTGGGACTGACGGGCCAACTGGAATAACAAAAAACTTTACCGCACAAGGAATTGCAGACAATCTTAATACTACTGGCAAAATATCAGCAGGTGGACAGCAAACATATAAATTTTATTCAGGAAGTGTTTCAGGTAGAGAAACCGGAAGTATTTCTTTGCCAGACAGTACTGGAGGCACTATACCTTTTTCAACGATAACGGATCTTGTATTTAGTAAAATAAATTTAGCGGGTGAAACTATAACTAATTACTTAGAATATTTAGAAAGAAAATATATATTTATATTTGAAACTTCAAATATAAATAATTTTGCAAAATATCGTTTAACTGACATAACAAATAGATTTTCCCAGGTAGCTTTTTTAGATATAGAAGTAGAATTTGTGGAAGGACAAGGCTCGTTCGAGCCAGGCAAACTTTATAGCTTTATTGAAAAAGTAACATTAGTGCCACCTCCTCCTGGAGACAAAAATTTTCTTTACATACAAGAATCGGCATCTGATACTTGGGTAATAACGCATAATTTAGATAAAAGACCGTCTGTTACTGTTGTAGATTCAGGAAGCAGTATAGTTTATGGAAATACAACTTATAATGGGACGAATCAGATAACTATTAATTTCAGCGCGCCTTTCAGTGGCGTAGCATACCTAAATTGAAAAAAAAATAAAAATTATTTAAAATAAAAAAAATGTCTATAAATTACTTAAACAACATTAACCTTAATAAGAATGAATTACAGAATGCTGTTATTCAACCTTTAGCTACAGCCCCTAGTTCTCCTGTTGAAGGGCAAATATATTATAATTCAGGAGATGATAAAATATATGTTTATGATGGTACGGATTGGCAGCCTGTTGGTGATTTACACACAATAGAAGGTAACTCTATAAACATAAATGGTGCGGTATCAGCATCAACGCCAGGTGCATCAACTAATCCTCCGCTTGTTGAGGTTAATGAATCTGATACAGGGACTAATACAGGGGGTAATGGCAGTCATGATCATGGGACTGTAGATCTTAGGGTTTTAGAAACTGATGGTATATATGAGGATATAATAGCTAATGGCGATAAAGGCGAATTTCTTGTACGTAGTAAGCACATTTTTGAATACTTAAAAGAATTTGTTACTATTTCAGGTACTTCAAATGAAATTGACGTGTTCTCAGATGATACTGATGTTTATGGAACGCCAGCGGCACAATTAAATCCTGGCATTACAGAGGGTGCAGTAATTAAAATAGGTTTACCTTCAGACGTTGTAATTCAAAACGATGCTTCAGTAAATCCTCCTTCGGGTGAAACAGGTACAGCTGGTGATGCTAGTTTAACAGTTAAAGGTACTACTGAATTAGGCAGAGACGGTTTTGCTGGCACAGATACAGTAACTATATATGGTGACACAACGCTTGGTACATCTGGTAACAATGCTGATTTAACTATAAATGGTAACTTTATAACTGGCGTTGCTGGTGCAGCCAATACAGTGCAGTTAAACGGTAATACAATTATTGGTGATGCTAGTAATGCAAAAAATTTAACCGTATGGGGTGATTTAATAGTAGAAGGAACCACGACTACAGTAAAATCAGAAACACTTACAATAGCGGATAACATTATATTACTTAATAGTAATGTAATTGATGATGCCCCTAGCGAAAATGGTGGTATTGAAATCCAAAGGGGTACTTCTGACAATGTTCAATTAAGATGGGAAGAATCAACAGATAAATGGCAAGTTACAGAAAATGGGACTGATTATTATAACATAATCACATCTAATGATAGCTATAAAACTTCTATTGGGGATACAACCACAACATCATTTGTTATAACACACTCTTTAAATACAAAAGATGTTATAGTACAATTATTTGACACTTCTACTTTTGACACAGTATACGCAGACGTTATTAGAAATTCTGTTAATCAAGTCACTATAAATTTCACATCAGCACCAGCAACAAACGATATAAGAGTGCTAATCCAAAAGATATAATCTAAATTATGGCTAACCGTTTTTTAAGTAATTTAAGAATAAACGACGCTTATACTTTTCCTGATAATGATGGATCTGTAGGGCAGGCAATTGTTACCGACGGGGCAGGAAACCTAACATTTGGGAGTGCAGTAGCATCTTCCGCTGATGATTCAGAATCAGTTCACATACCTGTGAAAAATACATCTGGTGTATCCATTTCAAAAGGAACACCAGTTTATATAACAGGAGAAACAGGTAATTCAGGTAAGATTGAAATTGCAGCTGCTGATGCTGTTAATGTAAATAAAATGCCTGCGTTGGGGCTGTTAGAAAGTACTTTATCTAACAACGGTGAAGGATTTTGTGTACAAGGAGGGCTTTTAGAAAACGTAGCTACCACAACAATTGATGGACAAACACCTACTGCCAACCAAACTGTTTATGTAAAGTCTGGAGGAGGTTTAACATTAACTAAGCCTACCGGAACTGCACTAATACAAAACATTGCAAAAGTTGCAAGGGTTCATGCAAGCCAAGGGTCTTTAGTTGTTTCTGCTATTTTAAGAGCAAACGATATACCTAATTTACCAGAAGGTAAAATATGGGTTGGTGATAGTAATACAACTGTTTCTACTATTGTTCATTTAGATGAACTAAACGGTAGAGTCGGGATAGGGACTGAAAGTCCTTCTGATAATCTTCATATAACAGGAACAACTGCCTCTATTAGGCTTCAAGATTCAGATGGAACAAATACTTTTGGCAGATTAAGATATACAGGTTCTTCTGTGTATTTTACTTCAAGAAATAATACTTCTAATGGTAACTTTATTTTTATAGGGAGTAATGGTACTTCAGATACCGAATATATGCGTATTTATAGCGGAGGCGACATATCCTTCCGAGACACTTCTAACAATCAAGCCTTCTACTGGGATGCTAGTACTGCGAGGTTGGGATTAGGGACTGATAGTCCTTCTTCTACTTTACATTTAGCAGACACTACTCCAAGAATTGAAATTCAAGATACTACCGATAATAGTGTATCTGAAATACTTTATAATGCAGGCGGTTTATTTATTAGAGCTGACCAAACAGATACAGCAGCAAGTAGTAGGGTGATTTTTGAGGTTGATGCTACAGAACGTATGCGTATAGACTCTAGCGGTCGAGTGGGGATAGGAGTTGTTCCTACTTATCAATTAGAAGTTGGAGGCGTAGACCAACCAAGAATGGCTATTGTAACTACGAGTGACACAGGTATATCTCAATTAAACTTTGGAGATAGTTCAGATAAAGATATTGGTAGATTAAGATATGACCATAGTGGAGATTTTATGGCTATGTTTACCAACAACTCAGAAAAGATGCGTATCACCTCAAGTGGTAACGTAGGGATAGGGACTGATAGTCCTTCTGTTGAGGTTGAAATTGCTTCTGCCGCTCCTCAAATAAGACTTACAGACACAGATGGTGGGTATTGTGAAGTAGCAAATGTGAGTGGTCATTTATTACTACAAGCCGACAAAGGTAACACTCAATCATCTTCTTATATGCGTTTTGATGTAGATGGCTCAGAACGTATGCGTATTGACTCTTCAGGTAATGTATCTTTATCCACTGCTGCATCACTTGATTTTAATATATCAGATTATGCAGAAATACGATTTAAAGAGTCTGCGGGTATAGTTATAGATTCAGATAACAATCAGTCATCAAGAAATTTTCAAATTAAAGATGGTTCAGGTAGCTCATTAATGACCATATTAGATACAGGGAACGTAGGAATAGGGACTACGAGTCCACAAACTCAGCTTGAAATACGAAACAATGAAGCAGGTAACGGTATAGGTGGAGCAACACTTAGACTTACTAGGGGCGATAGTACTAGTGTAGCTGGTGATCCTGTAGGTACTATAGAATTCTATAGCACAGATGCAGATACTGCTAAAGTCACAGCATATATAAAAAGTATGTCTGAAGAGACTTATGGTAGAGAAGGTAGCTTAGCTTTTGGGGTTTCACAAACTATAAACGCTGACGCTACTGAAGCTATGCGTATCGACAGTAACGGCAACTTGTTGGTTGGGGGTAAAGGAGGTTTTGGTAATTACGTTGTAAGTACAGATTTTGGCGCAGCATACAATATATCACTTGCGGCAGGTATAACTGCTAGAGGGATTAATATGGGTTACAATGCTACAGCGGACGCTGGATTTATTGGCGTTGTACATAACGGCACTGGTTGGAAAAACTTATCATTACAACCGATTTCAGGCAACGTTGGGATAGGGACTACGAGTCCTAGTGTTCCTCTTGAAGTTAATGGACTTACAAGAATAACAAGATTAGGACAAGCAACAACATATCAACAGATTGAAATTACTGATGTACAAACCACATTTAATGGTCAAGACCCTGATGGGTATATGCACTATGCATTCAAATCTAATGATTCTACAAAATTATTTATAAATGGTAGTTCTGGCAACGTAGGGATAGGGACTTTTAGTCCTGATTATAAACTGCACGTAGACGATGATACTGCCTATGGTGGTATTTTCATTGAAGGGGATAATGCACCAGGCTTAACTATAAGGGACAATAGTGGTACTTCAGAGTCTAAAATTTATGTACAGAGCACCGCTAGTTCTCAAGGTAATCTTAGAATTTCGTCAGACAACAACAACACAGCAACAACCCCAACTATAGAGTTCTTAATTGGTAACTCCCATAAAATGCGCATCCTTGATAATGGCAACGTCGGGATCGGGACTACTAGTCCTGCTAGTAAACTTGAAATTGGTGGCGCTACCGGTTCTTATAGTTCTGGGATAGGCTTTGCACCAACTGGTACAGGAGCAAGAATTTATAGAACATTTATAGGAGGAGATGGTTCTTTTAGATTTGATGATGGGACTGCTGGTGTAACAAGATTAATGATTAGTTCTGCAGGCAACGTAGGGATAGGTACTACGAGTCCTGCTACTAAATTAGATGTAAAGATCACAACCTCTAATAGAACTACTTTAGAACCTGTTTTGAGTGTAAGCGCCAATGGCAATGGTCCATATACTGGTTTTGGTCCTAAAATATCTTTTAGTTCTAATATTTATTACGGAGCAAGTACTGGAAACCCGGTAGGTATAATTGAAACAGCCTACATTGGAGCTGTAATGGGGTCTGATTACGCAAACGATAGTGATTTAGTATTTGCTACTCGCCAAAACGCTACTAATGTAGATGAAAAAATGCGTATTACCTCAAGTGGTAATGTGGGAATAGGGACTATTAGTCCTAGTGCTAAATTAGATATTGTCAGCGAAGGCACTGCTATAGGAGATACTGGTTACTTTTATAACGCTAGATTTAAAGACTCATCTAATGTTGGAGTTGTGATTGGTCACAACAATATTCCTAATGGCAATGGGATGATTGCTGGGATTAATAAATTAGCATTTTTAACTTACGGCACAGAGTGGGGTGAAAGAATGATTATTGATGGAGCAGGCAACGTAGGGATAGGGGTTAGTAGCCCTTCTGCTACTTTGGACGCAAATGTAACGGGTAATAATACTGTTTTTAGATTTACACGAGATACTGGGACTAATGGTAGATTAGACCTTGATTTTCAGAACGCTGACTCTAACTTTAATAGCCTATACGATTATGCTTTTCAAACGAACGGCACCGAACGAATGCGTATTACAAGTGGAGGTTCTGTCACTGCTAATGTTGACATGCGTGCTCCTATCTTCTACGACTCTGATAACACTGCGTATTATGGTGATTTTGCGGGGAACTCTATATACAACACCGCTCAGGGAAATTATTTAGGATTAGGAGTTGCTGCTAACATTTCGGGGTCGTACAGGCTTAATATGGGCGGTTCTATTGATATGAACGCTAACAATATTGACTATATATCTCAACTGCATTTTAATGATAATGTTAGGTTTTATGATGATAGTAATGACAGTTACTTAAACTTTAAGTACGGGGATGCAAATGCAGGAGGTATAATATTAAGAAATGGGTCTGGTGCTCGAAAAGGTTTTTTATATGCTGATAATTCTGGTTTTGGCCTTTTAGATAACGATGGCGCTTGGGCACTTAGAACACAAACGGGGACTTCACCTTTAGAACTTAGATGTGATAATAATGTAGAATTTGAAGTTTATAATTCATATACTAATTCCCCAGGTTCCTCAAGAGCCCCAATTTTCTACGACTCTGATAATACTGGGTATTATTTAGATCCATCTGGATTTAGTTCTTTAAGTTTTGTTGGTTCTGATGGATTAAGTGCTGGAAGAACTGTTATTAAACCTTTGGGTGGAGAATTTAATACCACCGCATCTACACAAACTGGTGCAATTAAGGTTACTTTACCTCATTACTTTACAAGTACAATGTTGAGAATGACTATTAAGGTCTACGAATATACTACAAATAAATCTTTTGAAATAAATTGCGGGGGATATACTTACGCAGGGGGACCAAGTTGGGTAAATACCTTTGCGTATATTATCGGGAATCCGAATGTAGATAGAAATTTTAATGTAAGATTTGGTCACGACGGCTCCAAATGTTGTGTTTACATAGGAGAAACAAACAGCTCGTGGGCTTACATGCAAATAGTTGTTACTGATGTAAAACTTGGTTATAATTATACTAATGCTTATGATTGGGATTCCGGTTGGGACGTTGGGTTTGCAACATCTTTAGGCACTATTTCAAATACTATTACTAATTGTCAAGTTGGTAGAATGGCTGATGCCTTTTACGATTCTAATAACACTACGTATTATTGCGATCCTGCTAGTACCACAAATTTAAATACTTTCTCAGCTACAAGAATAGGTGTTAATAACACTTCTCAAACAAGTAGGTATGGTATATCTCTTTATGGTGGATATAGTGCAGGTGAACCGGCATACGGAATATTATTTACAGGAACAAGTTTAGGGACGCATGGTGCTGTTACAGGTAATTGGGCTACATATTTTACAATGAATGATGACGCTAATAGAGGTTGGATTTTTAGGAATATAGCTACCGGGAACGTTGCTTCAATAAATAACGCAGGAGTAGCCCATTTTAATGGCGATGTAGTTGCTTATTCATCATCAGATGAAAGATTAAAAGATAATAAAAAGAATATTAACAATGCCCTTGAAAAAGTAGAGTCATTAAATGGTGTTGAGTTTGATTGGAATGATAAGCAAGATGTTTATGAGGGGCATGACATTGGAGTCATTGCACAAGAAGTTGAAAAAATTGCACCTGAATTAGTAAGCACAAGAGATAACGGATATAAGGCTGTTAAATACGAAAAATTAGTACCTTTGCTTATTGAAGCAATAAAAGAACTTTCAGATAAAGTTAAAGCATTAGAAAATAAATAATTATTAAAATTTTAAATAAGTATTATGAATATTACATACGATTGGAAAATAACGGCTATGAAAAAAGCACCAGTGCTTGAGGGGTTGTCAGATGTTATCACACATATTAGATTTGATTATACGGGTACAGATGCAGATTCTGGGGAAACACACGTTTTTCCTGGAGCTTGCCCTATTGGCTTGCCTGATACGGAAAACTTTACAGAGTTAGCTTCTTTAACAGAAGCAGATGTTATTGAGTGGGTAAAAGCAAATCATCCTACAGATCACATGAATGAAGTTATCACAAAAGCAATTACCCAAAAAGTATCTCCGACTAACGTAGAAGCAGATATGCCATGGGCACCCGCAGAACAAATACCTGAATAGTTATGGCTTTAGTAGGAAATTGTTACAATATAACATATAGCGATCATCCAACGGAAACAAAAGAAATGATTCGTGTTTTACCTGACGGCACTGAAATTAAAGAAACAGTTCCTGTAGAAGTAGAAAATATTGAAACTTACGAAAATATTTATTTAGTAATTACCCAAGTAGAAAATTTTAATTATTGGCTAGGTAATGAAAAAGAAAAAAGTATTTTTATTTTCTATAAAGCATTTAAAAGTGAAGAAGATAGAAACTTAAATCAAGATAATTTTTTATTTGAAAAAACAATGAGCTTTGGAGATATAGATTTAAATAAGCCGCTATATTCTCAAATTTATGCAAAAATAAAGCAACAAAAAGGATTTGAAACATTAGTAAATAAGTAAAATGGCGTTACAATCATCTGGAGCTATATCTATAGACGACATAAGAACAGAATTAGGAAGTTCTAGTGGTTCTTTAAGAACTTTATCTGCAGCAGCAGGCAAGTCAACTCCTGATGCAATTAGTGAATTTTATGGATACGCTTCTGCTACCCCCCCTTCTGTTTTATTTGGTGGGACTACAGCAGTTTACCCAACTTCACTTAGGCCTTATGCTCAAATAACAAATGATAACGGATCAACGGTAACAGAAAGAGGATTTTATGTTGGAACAAATTCATCTTCTCCAACCTTAAATACAAAATATATTCAAGGATCTGGAACTGGGCATTATAATTTATTAATAACTGGATTAAATTCTAGCACTGTATATTATATTTGGGCATATGGAACAAATGCAGGAGGAACAACATTTTCAACTAGCTATACAAAAACAACATTGCCTCCTTATATTAGTTATAGTTTAGTACCAACTAGCTCGAACACTAAACAACCTTCTGGTTTACCTAAATATTTGGGTAGTTGGGCATGTGGATATGCACCAAATTTTTACGGCGGTTTAGGTGGCTACAACAATTATGTTGAACTAAACCAAACTAATGCTCTAGGAACGCCTATAACTATTACAGGCTCTATGACAAGTAATCCTTATGGGTTTACTATGGGAAATAGTGGTTGGAGGAATATACTGGGATCTGGTCTTTCTGCAAGTGGAAATACTTTAACTATTCAATCAGGGTGGAATACAAATTCAGCTACATACTTTTTTTCTGATGGTTATTCTTCTGCCACTTCTCCTACAGTTGTCTGTTCTCCATCTTGGTATACTATTTACGTCCGAGCATCTATTCATGCTTCAGGATATACTGGAATAAATCAAAATATGGGTCGTTACGACTGGTTACCATAAAATAATAAACTGTGAATTTAATAAAAGAAATAAGAGATTATATACCTTATGACCCTAGTCCTTTACAGCCAATAACTAGAGCTACAGAAAGAGGATTTCAAATATTGGACGTTCCCCCGGCAGTGTACAGT
>Ga0209603_1005635_pt1 | contig 10030 bp, 3 predicted proteins | sample COGITO_mtgs_1206_FD_184812 | JGI IMG/M metagenome (GOLD analysis project Ga0209603, IMG submission 184812) | Pelagic marine microbial communities from North Sea - COGITO_mtgs_120607 (SPAdes) (version 2) | ecosystem: Environmental > Aquatic > Marine > Epipelagic ... | reverse complement strand
CACCTCTCTGCGCCGTACCGCCGCTGACCTGATTGAGTGTTGCTTGCCACGAGATCACATCACAAACCCTGATGCGCAAATCGCTCTCTCCTTCACCTCGAAGGTCGCGTGCCTTTATCACGAGGAAGGAGAGTTCAATAAAGCAGCTACTATGTTTGCGCGGGCGTCGAAATATTCTGATATTGTTCGTCAGCACATCTCCTTGAACAATAATGAAAATCACAGTGAAGCAAACACACAGCTTTTACTTTCCCAGGTGTTCGATTTGCTCGCGACTGAAGCGAGTAATGCATGGCATCTGTCTGACATAGATAGATGTCACCTTCTTCTTGATGATGCATACGCAGTCGCGATCCACAAGAAACAAAATGAGGCCAGCTTGGCGGACTCGGTCAGCAAGCTGGTGCTCGTTCGATTATTCCTCGGCAAATCAATGTTGGAAGTTGCTGGGCAAAATGATCCAAATCAAGCTGTCAAATTTTTAGAGGGAGCTCTTGAGATCCTCAGCAAGCACCTACCCTCATGGATGACTGAAGAATATTGCCTTGATGACCCTGATAATGCTGTTGCTTGCGGTGATGAGAACAGCCAATTGGCACTCGAGGTTCACCGGTATCTGGCGTGTGCCCGTCTGTCTTGCAATCTGTACGATGCCACGACAGAGTGCATCGAGACGATAAGGAATAAAGTGGCAACATACAAGCCATCATGTATGACTCCAAGCCTTGATTTCACGCTATCTTACCTATCATTTCAAGCACACCTGCAGTCTGCTTCTCTGGATCAAGCTTTCCTTGCAGTGGAGAAAATTTTGCAGAGCCCCATTGCTCCCCTCAAGTCTTGTACTCGAGTCTTGATCGAGTACATACAAGCAGCACCAGGTTCACGAACAGAAGCGATAGAGCTCTTCGCTTCGAGAGTAGGACATCCATCAGCAGATGATTCTGAAGTTTCACACTCTATCGATTCTGTGCTCGAAGCGCTTATTGAAACAGCCAAGTATGAGATCTCGGACGATACCACCGATGCGATTCTCCGTTTGGCATCTAAGCAAAACCTGCTTGCTTCTCAAGGGATATTAAGTCGAGCTCATATTCTTATTTTCAACCATGCGACCGCGATGTTCAAGGCTAAGCGCTTTCATCTCGCGTGTAAGCTTTACCAATGCTCGGAAGACTTCAACAGGGATGCCAATGGTTCAAATCGCCCCCGGGCACAGCTCCTTCGCCTTCAAGCACGCTGCCAAGTTGGTTCCGGACTTTTCGAGGACGCTCTTGCGACCATAACCACCGTGGAATCGCTTGAATCTCCGCTGTCTCCATCGACACTGCTCATCAAATTCAGAATCCTGCTCCGCTTGGATGGGAAAGAAAATGAGTTGGACGAGTTACTGAAAGTTCTCTTTGCCCTTGAGGACGTTGACTTCTTAATTGCAGCAGCTCATGAAGCTGAAACCCAGCCGAATCATGCTATTGCTTCTACTGTGCTTTTCGAGCTCCACCGTCTCATTAGCGAGGAGCGGGATGACGGTCCTCTGCATGACATTGAGATTTTGGTATTTCGCCTGGCCGTTTACCATTTGACAAACTCCAAGAATGCAGGAGAAAGTTCGGCTGTCAGAATCGGAAAGCTGTTCCAGCTTCTTGTAGATCGTCTAAAACAAACCAAAGGAATGCAGACACTTTCAGAGACCGATGGAGAGTATTTCACGTCAGTTGCTTGGAACACAGGATTGGATGCCGCGAAACAGGGGGAGAAGACACCTGCTGCTGTGTGCTTCTCGACCTGCGCTTTCCTCATTCCCTTTTTTTTCCCTGACACAAGCGAGGAGGGTCATCCAAGTAAGTCGTCACTAATTCATAAAGTACGGAAGGCTTCAGCTTTGCTATTGGTCGGAGCGTGTATCTTGGACCTCTGCAAAGAGCAATTTCCTGCAATATCGCGAAGCGGGCTTCCAAAGAATGCTCAAAATCTTCTACATCAAGCCCGAGGCGCACTTACAAAACTGCTCAAGCTTGTCGATGTATTAATCGCAGAGGGCTATGAAGTGGAGCTCATATCACGTATGCGAGTGTCCGGTTTGATACTTACACATGAACTCCTATGTTTGGAGGGAAATGATACGCCTGATGGAATGCGCCAGCTGCAGTTGATGCAGACTCCGTATCTGTCTGTAAAGGATATTCTTCTGATGGCGAGCATTTCAGCAAAACATGGGAGCACTGAAGCTGCATCTCGTGCCCTCGATATTGCATTGGATACGATGCTTCAAGCCTCTATTCGTGACGAAGACACGATCGCTGCCATCGTGCGTAATCGAATCGAAATCGATGAATCAGGGAAGGCAGAAGAGCTATTAAAAAGTGCGGCGACCAACTTGGCGCAACTCCAGTCGTATCCCGCTGATGAAGCAGCGTGGCTTGTGACTACATCATTCAATCGTGGAGTCGCGCATCACAGGATGGGAAGAATTGAAAAAGCCGCGCACGCGTTCGTGATTTCACAGGAGCTCGTTTGTCATGCCAAGAAATTTGATCCCACCCTTGTTCGGTTGGAGAGCCGCATACGGGAGGCTCGTGCCGCGGTCGAGCCTGCCCCAGCTGCGATTCAATGACCCATGACGCCATTTATTCCAGAGATGAATCTACTGAAAATACTGACTAGCTAGCTAGCTACTGAGTTCTATACCTATAAATTTCTCTCATCGCTCCAAAGCTCTCGAGCGAAGCGCATCAAGAGCGCGGTCTCTTGCGGAGGCTCCACCAGCGAAACAATCTAATCTGATGCATCGAGAATCCACAAGAACAATAGAAACACCGGGTAAAGGACCATGCTCTGTATCGCCTTTGTAGACGCGTACGATATGACTGATTGGAACTTTTAAGGCGCTGTGCAGGTCATGAGGATGGTCTGGTCCGACACCACACGAAGAGAAACCCACACATGTTGGCGTTATGAAAAAACGTCCCGCGAGCGTGGTTTCATCCAGTCTACACACAAAGGACGCCAACACGTATTCTTCGACTTCAAGGCCGAATAAAGCTTGAGCATTGACACCTGTTGCCACAGAGCTCTGGGTGTCCACTAAAACTGCAGCTTCTCCATCGCTTGAAATCCCAGTTCGCTGCGCGAGTAATTGAATGAGATCAAGAAGACCAACACCTCCACCTTCCGGTGGTCTCAAAACACTCAGAGGACCCATTTGATCAGACATGACAGCTCCACCACCTCCACTTACGACCGCATCCGTCTGTCGATGATACTCTCTGCACACTTCTACAGTCGGCGTAAACCATAGATTTAAAAGCCGCCTCAGTCGCTTTTCACCGTCAGTGAGAACCTGCGATGGAACCCCAGCTCCATCAACAGCGAGAAAATCATGCAGTGCATCGGCAATTTCAACAACCCTGGAGTGTTGCGATTCCGTCAAAGGCTTTGAAGTCCCGGAAAGACAACCGCCATTTGCAGCGTACGCTCCCGCAGATAGGGATGCGATGTAAGAATCAATGTCATCATGCGAACGATGCAGTATCAACCGCTCGAGAGCAGCACATAAAGCGCGGTAGATGGATCCCGCAGCCAAACGGAAAGCGCCAGCAGCCAGCGATGAATTCATGATGGCAAATTCAGCGTCAATAATATCGAAGACCTTTGCAAGGGCAATACGCCGTGTTGTAAAGTCGGGAGATAACACTGCCAAAGAGAGATCCGGTGTGATGACATCCATCAATAATTCTGCAGCCGCTGCAATCACAGATGCACGTGAACATCGCAATTTCCTCAAAAGAATATCGAAGTTGAACGTTTCCATCTCGACTTGTGTGGTACCAGCATCTTTGGTACCGTTCTTGAAGATCAGTCTTGTGGCCTTGTTCACATCTTTGTGTCGTGATTCATCATCATCGCTGTCAGAGCTGTCAGCCTCCTCGTCATGTTTCTCAGCAGCTGGCTCTGATTCATGTCCTCGCCAGAGAAGAGGACAGTCTTCACGAAGTGCCCGGAGAGAAGCAACACAGGCGTGTATATTGCTCAAACGAGTGTGAAAGCCGCACGAAAGCGTGGCTGTCACAACGTTCACTGTCGCGTCTTCCTTGGTATCGTATCTTTCTTCGTCAGCAGGTGAAGTTTCACGAGGAACGACATGCGATCGATCCAGGTCAGCCCATAAACGTGCACGCGCAGAACGAACTTCTGATAAACAATCGCGTTCGTGCTCACCAACGTACCAGCACAGAGCCTGAGCCAAAATATTATCAACCTCTTTGGTGTGATGGAGCCATCGCGCATCATTACTGACTGACGCTGGCATCGCGGCGATGTATGCATCACGAAGAGCAGCAAAGAGGTCAACAAGGGAGGCAGAATGCATTGCACCTCGAGCAGGGGCAACTGGAGTTGGGGGTAGTGAAATTGACCTTTCACGCGCCACACCCTTCTCCAAGATGCCGACAAGACGTGGACACAGCGAGTTCAGCATGTGATCAAGTGGGACTCTCATCAACCGTTCAATTGCCCGGACAGATAGTGGACCAGACACAGAAACGAGACCTGCTCCCCGCATCTTGATGCGGAGCTGCCGCAGTGCAGAGTCGAGTTCCTCAAAGGGTTTGCCGTACGGAGGTGCCCACAGTTTGCATGCAGAGACTATGACATCTTTCGCGACCTGCATAAGCACCATAGCCATACTGTGAAAAACAACAGGTGCAGCAGACACTCCAGACGGTAGAGCCTTGTATACGCTCATGTCAACATCAAAGCATGCGATTGCCACATTTACTGCAAAGGTGACGCGCGAAAAAGATAGAGGTGCGGTCGATCCAGATGATGCATGCTGCGGAGACACCACATCCTTCAGAGCTGACACACTCGAGGTTGTATCGATATGCGAGTAATCAAATGAAGTTTGACTCGCATTACTCGCATGATCTTCCTGTCGCATGGCAGCCAAGGCTACATCCCCATCTCGTGTCATACTTTTTAGACTGCCAAGGGTCCGCAGCATAACAGCTTGACGAGCAGCGCGATGAATGTAATTGGCAAACTTCGATGCAGATGTCTCAAGTGGTAGGCACAACGCCAATACAGGGGTGAGTGCCTGAATAATCGTTGTCGCCTCCTTGGTGATTGTACCTGGTGGCGGCGCTAGCCATTTTTGCAGAGACCTTTCTGCGTGAGGAAGGATAAATGCTGCTGCCTTGGCGTGCATCGCTCTTTCTGTCTGAGCTGCACGACCCGAAGCGATAGACGCAACTGATGTTGCAAGACGGGTGTGTATTTCAGATACGACCGACAGTTCTGGCCCTGATATCCAAGATCTAGCGATCATCATGGCCTCTGCGAGTGCAATCGTTGAACGAGGTACCCGGTGGAGCGCAGCATAAGCGATCAGCAAACCTCGCCAACCTTGTGGTGGAACCAATTGCTGCTGAGCTCGCACTTCAGAATGATCGAGGTTGTTGATTGTAGCTTGTGAACTATGTTTACCATCATCCATAGATGGCATTTGCAGTCCAGCGCGAAGTGGTCCCTCAAGTGGTCCTCCGCTGGAGAGGCTGCCACTCTGCATCCAAGCGTTCCAAACAGCTGAAACAATTTCAGTGCATGAGACGGATAGCTGTTCTCGTGGCGCTCTATTTCGAAGTCCGCTCTGGGATCTCGAATCACAGTCAATAATAGCGCTTACAAACGATTCGACGAAGCAGTCAACCGCAAGATGTACTGCACTTAGCTTTGGGAGAGCGTTATCCTTTTGAGTAAGCTCGGGAGTGTCAGAGGGTGACTGGAGAAGCAAACGGACTGTATGAGGGGTGGCCATGCCTGAAGTATCCTCCAAGTCAGCGACACGAAGGGTTGCTACCCCAAGGAGTGTGGCTGTGGGTAGATCAGCTGTGGGCTGCATGACCCTCGCTGTTTCTGTACCCCCAACTTGACTTATGATGCGGTCAGAGATGGCGTCAAGATGCTGCTCGTTTCTCACAACCTTTTGATTGACGACAGGGGCAGCGCAAAACACTCGGAACTCAACAAGCGCAGAAGCCGTATCCATGCCTGTCACGCACATTGGTGGAATGCATACTGACAGGGAATTATCGCCGGACAAACTGCACGGAACAGGAGGAGAACTGTACCGCTGCTTTTGAGGTGTGCGCTCACCATTCTCAACCCCTGAAGACACCAGCGTTGCAGAGAAGTACAGCTGCCCATCCATCGTGCCTGATTCGATCGTACCGACATCAGCACTAGAGTTTTGCTTCCCAGTATCTCCTCCTCCAAAGCAGCATGCGAATATCCCTCCGCCCGAGTTACTCGGCCTGTTCTTTGCCTTTGAATTCCCTTTTGCTGTGTTGTCGTTCTGGTCGACGCCCTCAGTTTTTAACAGCGCAATATGAAGTGTCGCATCAAACTGTGGCAAAACCTGCAGGTTGGATACGATCGGTTCAACAGCGCGTTTCTCCGCATGTATTCTAATCGAATCTGATAGGTCATTGTCATCGTCGCTGTCGCCGTGGTCCCTCACGCCTGCGCCATCCTTGAGATGCGCATTTAGCTCATGAACCACCGCACGATTAGCGTTGTGGGCGGCGACAAGTGCCTCGGAGTGCACCTCCTTGGACACACCGAAAGCGTCACGTAAATTTGAGGCGGCCGCAGTGCGTAGATCGTTAGTTTCGCTCGGGGAACGCGTGCCCCACGGCATGAGCACCGAGCGCACAAGCGCAGTATAGTGTTCCTGTGAAAGTGTTTTGGGCACCTCGAAGACTCCATCACCAACCTTCCTGTCGTCCTCCGTCACTTTGGACAAAGCGGGCGGGTTGCACTCTGGAATGAGTATGTCCGCCCAGCCACTGGGTACTTGCGACTGTGTCCCGTGAACGTCATCCTCGGTGAACAGTTCAACGCCACGAGCCTTGGGATAGGGAACACAGAATGAGACGAGACGGAATTATGACATCCGGGTCGGCACGAGCAAGCTGGAGCGATATGGGAAGTGCAACTCGAGACTGGGGCGGATTGCACGGTCCAAAGGTACACCAAAAACAAAAGCTTAGGTCTTACCCGCCACGGTTTTAGGTCCTCAAGGCTCTCGCCGTCATGCACGCGTGTGAGATGCCGAGTGCTCAGCGACGACGGTGCCGCGGGCATTCCGAAGGACGTTCGTTCACTCGGCAACAGCTAGTTCACCCAGCGCCAGCTAATCTCTCTCGGCAGGCATCAAGATACCATCCGCACGTATCGCACGCACAGCTCGACACAGCTCGGCTAAAATCTGTGCAGCCCGCCGCCAATGACAAGCGCCACTGTTTGTGGCCTCCCGCCACTTCTCTCGGGATTCCGTTTCTTAGAGCGGAGGCCAGTTTTTTCTGCACCACAAGCGAACACGGTCGGCTAGCTGATAAACCAGGGCAACGCAAGGTGTGCCGGATACACTGAGCACAATCCTGGATTCTTCGAAAGTGAAAAACGTGAAGAACTCCGGCGTCGTCTGCTTCTGATGCAGTAATGGCAACTTTTGCCAACGAACTCAGAGCCAGAGCCCGATGCGCTCCTCCCACCAGCATCTATCCGAGGAGCACAGCCTTAAGGAAAGGTTCTGCCCGTGTCCCACGGAATCTCGACTTCACGTGCGCCTCTGCGAGTGCTAATGAGCGGTTGCCCGATGTGGAGTCGAAAAAGAGGGTGCGTCTATACACACCGGAAGCAATAACCAACGTCGTCTTCACCGAAATCTTCATCTCTCATCATCCACACTGCAGGTGACATTGGTGCGACACGGGCAGTCGACCTGGAACAAGGAAGGACGCATACAGGGAAGTTCCGATTTGTCGGTATTGACCGAGAAGGGTGAAAGCCAGGCAGAGATAACGAGGGAAATGTTGCAGGTGAGCCCGATTTCATCCAAGAGACGCGCTCCTGATGTTGATATGCTGTACTTATTCTTCAGGGAAAGCACTTCGACGTCGGCTTCCGCAGTCGCCTTGCTCGCGCAAGTCGAACTGCCGAAGTCATATGGGACTCACGGAATTCAAAGCTCATCGATTTGTGGGAGTTAAGGGAGATTGATCTATATTCCTTTCAGGGGCTCCTGAAAGAAGAGGGCAAGGAAAAATACGGCGACAGGTATGCGGCATGGAAGACAGACCCGGCAAACTTTGAAATCGATGGCCATTTTCCTGTTCGAGAACTTTGGGAGCGGGGTGCTGAATGTTGGGAAAGTATACTCGATGCAGAAGGCCAAGACATCCTTGTGGTGGCTCATAATGCTGTGATCCAATCCATGGTGGGGAATGCACTCGGCTTAGGTCCAGAATACTTTCGCCGCCTCGCCCAAAGCAACTGTGGGTTGACGACGTTCGTCTTCAATCCGTCCCAAGGAGAGGACCATTCCGTGATTCTTGAGCAACTGAATCAGACTCCAGCACCACCCTTAAAGGGCAACGTGGAAATGACTTTCAATCGTGCAGTTCTTATTTGTTCATCTCTTCCAAAGAATAAAGGTGAAGTGGAAGAAAGGGGCAGTGTTGCTGAGAGTCTTGCAAAGGTTCTCGTGGAGGAGGGCATCGAATCGATATGGCACGACAGTGCATCGTTCTCCAGTTCTCTGGCGTACGAAATCGCGAACATACTGAAAGTGAAGGACTTCAATAACGTGTTTGACTCGACAGATGGAAATATGAGAAGCTTGCGTGGCGCTGGAACCACAGTACTGATCGCAGAGGAGTCAGTTATTGCTGCGTGCGTTGCTCGAGCGCTGCAAGTGGATGGAGGGCTCGGGGTGACTCTCGGACTCTCAACTGGGGGGATGACGCTGATCGATTTCAGGGACCAGGCTGCGTCTATTGCGTGCATCAATTACACCGCCCATCTATAATCTAAGAGCTATTCATTCTCTAATGGCGCCTTCCTCGCTGTCACTGTCGCTGTCGCTGCGGAGAACCTCGCGTTTGCGTTTCTTGTCCTTCTCCTTCTTGGATTTCTTCTCCTTCTTGGACTTCTTCTCCTTCTTCTTCGCTTCTCTGCGAGGTTCTCCGTCCCTGCCATCGCCTGGAATGGGTAAACCCTGTGCGGCAGCCCTTGCCCTCGCCATCGCAGCTTCTTTGCGTGCCTTGAGCTGTCTGATCATGGCGTCATCGTCATCCGTGTTTGCGACGGCGTTGAACGCTGCACCCTCCCACGCCTCGGATTTACTCTGGGAGGTACCCCATCTTTCCTTGGTAGATTCAGCATCGATTCTCGCAGTTTCGGTCCCGTGGTCTGCCTCGCTCTCGACTGGGCGAGGACCGCCACATTTGAAGCAGTTGTCCCTGAACTTGAAGTTCTCTGCCCCGCAACCGCACTTCCAATCCTTTTTCTTCGCCGCTTCCTCATCCTTCAGCCGGTAGTCTTCTACGTGTTCGACCTTGATGGTTCGCCCGAGGACATTGGCACCGTTCAAATTATCGACGGCGAGGACAGTGCTGCGCTGATCTTCATAGCAGATGAAGGCAAATCCCCTGGACTTCCCGGTCTCGTCGTTCCTCACCAGATTGACGTCGACGATCTCCCCGTACTGCGAAAACACAGCCAGGATGTCTCCTTCCGTGAGATCGAATGACAACCCACCGGCGAAGACATAAGCTGAGTCCTTGAATTTGGCATGCCATGAAGCTCCTTCACTCAACCCTAGACGAACCTGCGAGAGGAGAGAGCGGAGGTCAGCAAATTGTTGGGTGCCGAGACGTCCTTGAGAGCGGAAGCGCTCATGTTAGCAAACGTGATGATCAGGTTACCGAGCCCACCTCGCTGAGAGTCGCCTTCTGAGTATTTTTAATTTGCGTGAGAGGATTCATCGCCCCACTCGGGTCTCGCAGCCGAGCGCACAGCCGGTGTGCTTGCTCCCGATTATTTTATTCCACGGAGCGGTGAAAGCGAGCGTGAAAATTAATTCCAAATACCGAAATGATGGAACTGAAATTCAGGTTGCAAAGTTCTGACTGTTTTCCTAATTTGTATTGATATTGAGTTTCAGTAACAAAAAGCAAAGCATATGAGA
>Ga0209603_1005631_pt1 | contig 10043 bp, 8 predicted proteins | sample COGITO_mtgs_1206_FD_184812 | JGI IMG/M metagenome (GOLD analysis project Ga0209603, IMG submission 184812) | Pelagic marine microbial communities from North Sea - COGITO_mtgs_120607 (SPAdes) (version 2) | ecosystem: Environmental > Aquatic > Marine > Epipelagic ... | reverse complement strand
TCACCTCTTAATCGGTGGCGCAATGCTGGATCCCCAACTAGAGGAAAAAATCGCAGCAGACCCCTTAATAATTGCTCACATATACGCTACCTACGGCATGACCGAGACGGCTTCGCACATCGCAGTGAAGCACTTGGGCTCCCCTTTTTTTAAAAGAATAGGGCATTTAAAGATTTCTAAAAATGATTCCTCTTGTCTTAAAATTAAAGGTTTAATCACCAAAAATCAATGGCTACAAACCCAAGATATCGTCGAATTAATTGATGAAAATACATTTAAATGGTTGGGTCGTCAAGATTTTGTCATTAATTCGGGTGGGTTTAAAGTTCATCCTGAGAACATAGAACATCACCTAAACAAGCAGACCGATCAACCCTTGATCATTACCTCCTTACCCGATGAAGTATTGGGACAAAAGGTGGTACTTCTATTAGAGGGAGCACTGATGCCCACCTTCGATTATTCCTCACTAAATCCTTACGAGAAGCCAAAAAAAACGTTGAATATAAAAAAATTCATATATACCAAAAACGGAAAAATAGATCGGAAAGCTACGCAGAAACTCATTGGAAAATTAAGACCATTTTAAGTTTTCAAATAACGAGAAATTATTGTATTTCTATAAAAAAAAGTCATTTATCTCGTGATATGATTTATTGTTGTGAAAATTGAAACTTGTTTGAGTTTTACCCTTTCAGACCTCCTTCTTGGAACACTAATAACCCTAACAATGCTGGGCTTTATTTTATTTAAGAGTAATAAAATAAAAAAGGCATTGAGTACCAAACTCTTATTGTCCCATTTTTTCTGTCAATTAGCATTGCATTATACATGATGCTGATAGTGAATAATTTTATAACATTCAATTTATCTATCCTATCAATTAGTTTTTGTTTAAGTTTTCTTATTTACAGTAGTTATCTTAAGATTTCCCTTGAACGCAAAAAACTTAACTTAATAGATTTTAAAGTTGATTTGATCCTTCTCATTTCCGTGATCTCTATCATAATAACGTTCGGTTTCTATTATAATGAAATTGATTATTCGTATAATTCACTTGCCATAGAATTTGTGAACAATATCAAATTTCCTACAGTTTATCAGGCCATTGTATTGGCTAGAGCCGCGACTGCCTTTCCTATTAATTCTTGCTATATCGCTTTAACCTTATTTATCAATACACGAGGCGTTACTCAACAGTTTAAATTAGTCAGAAATGGAATCCTCATTTATCATAGTATTTGATTTACGAATTTCATTATTGGAATATTTTTATTCATTATCTCATTGGTTTTTATATTTTCTGAACTAAAATATTTTGTCAAAATCATGATTGGCTTGATTCATCTTCTACCCATAATTGCTATTTGTTAGTTATTGATTTTTCCAGTTACCCTATTAAAAATGTCTAAAAGATTCAATAGCCATACTGACGATCAGAAAAAAAAAATCAGAAAAGACAACAATGAGTTGTATCAAAAATTGAAAAAAATTATTGAATGCAATGATTTATATCTTTTGAGAACATTAAACACCCGAGGTCTTAGCCTTGACAGTGATCTCTCTAAATCTGAAATAAGAATAATTTTGAACAAAAATGGTTTTGAAAATTTTTAAGAATATCACAACTATTTTCAGTTAATTAAAGTTGAAAATCAAGTAAAAAATAGAGATTTATCAAAATACAAGATGAAAGTGCTTTACGAGAAGGCCGAGTTCAATTCTCATCAGACATTTATCCGATTTTTTAGCAAAAAACATGATATGACGGTCATAGAATACCATGAAAAAAGGAAGTTAGACTCTACATCTAGTTAATGAATCTATCGTCTACAAATCAATATCGAAAAAGATGAAATGGACAATGCCATAATAGTATTAAATCACTCGTAAATCGTAATCCTGACGGATTCAATGAGATATGGATGGAAATGGATCATTGATCTATCCAACGTTCTTTTATTCTTGACTAAAAAAAACTAAAACTATATATCTATTGCTAGGCTAAATGCCCGTATTTTTTAATACTGTAAGCAGATGTTACCCCTACCAAAGCCCCAAATAAATGAGATTCCCAACTGACCGCTTGATTGAAATCAAAAACAGTATAAACCAAACTACCATAAACAGCTAGAACTGTGATAGAAATAATCAGTGTTCTGAATTTACCCTCAAAAAAACCAATGGAAATTAAAAAAAAAGCCAAGGCATAAATTAAGCCACTCGCACCAATATGAAGAAAATTTCTTCCAAAAAACCAAACTAAGATGTTGGTAAAAAAATAGCATTGGAGAAATATCCTATTAGCAATATTGGGATAAAAAAAATAAAGAATCGTACCCAAAAATAATGCGGGTACTGAGTTGGAGGAGATATGATTCAAATTTCCATGAACCAATGGACTCGTAAATATTCCAATGATACCAAAGTAACTCCTTGGTAAAATACCCAAAAAGCCGAAATCAATATTAAAAAAGAAACTTACCGAAAAAAAAAGCCACATCAGCATGAGAAATCTAAAGGGCCTAAGAATGGAAGATCTAGCTGCAGGGTGCATATAGGTTAATCACGTTAAGCATAAACCTTCTAAGTTTGATGTGAAAGATAAATGATTCCTATTTTATTGAGGAGAACGAATCATTTTCAGGGTTAATAATTTAGCCTCCTCATACGTTACTGACATATAACCCAAAATACCTCCAGAGGCCTCTGCGATCCGTTTGGCCCAATCTTCGATACTATCATAAAATTTAATCGCAAAATGCTTATCTAGTTTGGGTAAAATCAAATTTAATTTTCTCAATTCTTGGATGATGTCACCATTCCTTATTTCTAAATCATCTGATGTTTTTGCAATACAAGTAAGTAATTTTTCTTCGAAATTTTGTCCTACTAGTTGATAATAGCCAGCTAACTGCTTGGTCACATGGCGCTGCTTAGTATGCGCCAACAAAATAGCCTCTTTTTTCTCTTTGTGATCGATGTTACCATCTGCACCGGCAATCAAAACAGAGACGAGAATAGGAACACTCAACATCAAATCAATTTCATCCTCGCGTAATTCTTCAAATTCCTTTAACATGCTATTATTTGATCTTTTTTATTCTTGCGAAAATACATCAAAAAATAACCCGTCAATAATTTTTAAATTAAAAACTTGTTTTTTTCTTGACTCAATTTTTAGATAGGACTAAATTTACCCATAATTTCAGGTTTTTTGTTCCATACATAAAGATCTAAAACTGCCAAAACACGTGCGATCAGTTCTCGAATCCTCACTTTTGTCGGTACCGATACCCTAGCCGATTTTGGTGAAAATCCATAGGCCTTTAATCCATGATAATTAGCTATGAACAGCGCCCGATACAAATGAAATTCTTGGGTAATGATAATGAAATTGGATTGTCCAAATATCTGTGCGCAACGCACTACCGAATCTAAAGTTCGCAATCCAGCATAATCTAAAGTAACTGCTGATTCAGGAATACCCCTTTCTTTCAAGGCGTTAAGCATGTCACGAGGCTCGTTGTAGTATATACTACTATTGTCACCACTGACCAGGATATGACTTATAATTCCGAGCTCAAAAAGCTTGGTCGCAGCATTCATCCGCTCTTCAAAGAATTCATTTTTGACTCCCTTGGCCGAAAATCGGGAAGTACCAAGTACTAAGCCCACCCTTTGAGCAGGTGGCCAAGTCTCCTCTTTGAATATTTGTTCTGAGGTACTGAGTACTATCCAAATATTAAGAGATAATATGAATAAAAATCCAAATCCCAAAGAAATAAACATCCGTTTAAACCATTTTTTCACAACCGGTTAATGTATTTACTATTCCACATCAAAACTAACGTATTTATAATTAGGTGCCTCTTTACCGATAATTTTAATCAAATAGCCCTATTTGATTATCTTCACGCTCTACCTCTTCTTGAATAAAAGATTTTAATAATTCAATATCTTCCTTTTCAGGTTTTTCAAGCTCATCCTCATTGACAACGGCCTCAATTTTAACTACATTTTGTAAGTGGAATTTATTCCCCAAGGCTTTCCAGCCTTTGACATCTATTAAAGTATCCAAATTTAAAATTTTCTGTAACTTTTTGTTTTTCTCCTTATACGTCACAGATGCTTCTACTTTTACCGCATCACTGGCAAAATACAATTTTGAATTTTTGGTCTCAGAGATGAAGAAAAAAAGTTTTTGTGTTTTAACAGTCTCGATTTTAAACCTTTTGATAAAAAAAGCTTTGGTACTACCTTCCTGGTAGATACCTGTAATGATACCCTCAGGTATAAATTTAGTCAAATGACATATATTTTTGGATTCATAACGATTACTCATTTCAAATGTGGTCAACTCATAATGACCGTCATAATAAAAAACAATGATCAAATCTTCTGCTTTGAAATTACCTAAATGAAGACCCCGCTCGTCCGTATTTAAACGACCAATCACTTCATCATACCAAATATCTAGTCCACCCAAAGTAGACGCCCCTGCCGTTTTCAGCTGCACCTTTCTAACAGGATACTTAGTCACTATATTTCCAGATGCCAAGCGACCTTTGATTTCATAATCTGCAAAATCAATATCAAAAACTTTCTTTCTCGCCGTGCTCGCCGCAGTCAAATTCACGGTAACTACCTCTGCCTCTCCATTGGGATTGGCCGTAAAATACAATGCCTTAGATCCTTTGGATTCTTTGGCCAAACGATACTCCTTGTCTCGGGTCACACTCAGTATATTGAATCGCTTAATCATAGATCTACCTGAAGATCCGTCTTTATAAATCATATTGTACACCATGCGCTCGTCCCCTTTCTTATAAACAGCGACATGTATGATGTCTTTGCCCACAAAAACTTTATCCTGAATTCGGCTAACCACACAGACCCCGTCATTTCTAAAAACAATGACTTCATCAATGTCTGAACATTCAGAGATGAATTCGTCTTTCTTAAGACCCATCCCTATAAAACCCTCCTGCCTGTTTACATAAAGCTTGGCATTATTAGCTGCCACAAAAGCGGCCTTAATGGTATCAAAATTTGCGATTTCGGTCTTTCGTTCTTTTCCCTTACCGTATTTCTCGAGTAACCGCCGATAATATGAGATCGTAAATTCAGTCAAATGATCTAAATTGAAAAGCGTCTGCTTGAGTTCCTCTTGAAGCTTATTCATCAACTCATCTGCCTTAAACGCATCAAACTTTGATATTCTCTTGATTTTAATTTCCGTCAGACGAACCAAATCTTCCTCAGTGATCTGACGATAAAATTCCAATTTAAAGGGGGTTAAACCCTGGTCAATCGCTTGAAGTACAGCTTCCCATGTTTCAGCATCTTCAATATCCCTATAGATCCTATTTTCAATAAATATTTTTTCAAGAGAAGAAAATAAAATCTTTTCAAGGAGCTCATTTTTACGTATTTCTAACTCCTGCTTCAAAAGATCTCCCGTTTGATCCACACTGTGTTTAAGGATTTCTTTGATCCCAACAAAATGGGGCTTATCTGCGATAATGATACAGGCATTGGGTGAGATAGATACCTCACAATCCGTAAAGGCATATAAAGCATCAATCGTGATATTGGGGGACACACCACTGGCCAATACAATTTTAATCTCTATTTCAGCTGCGGTATTATCAATGACTTGTTTGATTTTTATTTTTCCTTTGTCATTGGCCTTCACTATGGAGTCAATCAGCGACGAAGTCGTAGTGCCATAGGGGATTTCTTTGATCAATAAGGTCTTACTGTCATCTTCTTCTATGACCGCCCTCACACGAACCTTGCCCCCTCTGTGGCCATCATTATAATCTGTTACATCTATTTTGCCTCCTGTTTGGAAATCAGGGAATAACTTTACAGATCTTCCTTTTAAAATGCTGATACAACCATTGAGCAACTCTATAAAATTGTGGGGTAACATTTTGGTTGAAAGTCCCACGGCAATACCCTCTACTCCTTGAGAAAGTAACAAAGGAAACTTGACAGGAAAAGTAACCGGTTCTTTTTTACGTCCATCATAGGACAATTGCCAACTGGTGGTTTGCGCATTAAAAATAACATCTAAGGCAAACTTTGACAAGCGTGCCTCAATGTACCTAGAGGCTGCAGCACCATCGCCGGTACGCACATCACCCCAGTTGCCTTGCATTTCAATCAATAAATCCTTTTGGCCTAGATTTACAATCGCATCTGCGATGGAGGCGTCTCCGTGAGGATGGAATTGCATGGTCGTTCCGATGATGTTAGCCACCTTATTGAAGCGACCATCATCTAATTCTTTCATAGCATGCAAAATCCTTCTTTGCACAGGTTTTAAGCCATCCTCTATGGCAGGAACGGCTCTTTCAAGAATTACATAAGAAGCATAATCAAGAAACCAATTTTCATACATCCCTGTGACGGGAAGTACTTCGTGAATCTCATCTTCTTTTAAATCGTCATCCATATTTCTTAAACATTCTATCCAGGTACATTGCTCGATTAATAGCCTTCAAGTTTCATAATTGTATTAAAATAGCTTTCTAAATACGGGACAACACACGTATAATGATCTGCGCCTTCAAAAGTGGTCAATGTAACGATCTCAGGCGAAACTCCAGAAGACAAGAAAGCACGATAAGTATCAACTGTATTTTGATAAGGGACCGTTATATCAGCATTTCCATGATACAGGTGCATGGAAATCTCTGGTATCCAATCTAATAAACTGTTTTGCTCAAAAAGTTGAGAAAATTCTGAAAACACCCCACTGTCGGGGTCTGACAAAAATTCGGGTGCAATCAATATAGCAATCGTATCGTTTAAACGGGCATTTATCTGAGCTCCCGCCGTAATACCATTAAAAAGACCTACGACAATGTGGTCATAAGGTTCATTAAAAATTTGACTTGCCCATGTCGTATCGTAGTCATAATAGGTTCGATAAGATTCTGCAATATAAGCCATGAAATAAGGGTGTTGATATATTTCTTGATCAAAGAAAAAATCACGTACCCCTTTCATATCGTAACCTCCAGAACTTGGAAAAGATGCCTTTAAATTAAAATATTCTATATCATGCTCTTCAATATATTTGTGTGTAGCCATGGCTACGTAACCCCCTTGAGAATAGCCACTTAAATATAGTTCTCCATCTGAACTGATCCCTTCTTGATTCAGTAATTCTCTTACTGCTCTTAGTTCATCAATAACTGCCAAAGCAGACATTTCTTCGACATAGTATGGGTGCATGATATCTCTAGAACTTCCAAATCCGATGAAATCGGGTACCACAGTGATCAGGCCTGTTGAAGCCATTCCAGCAAACAACAAGTTTTGGAAATCATTTAGAGGTAACTCACTCGGTGCATCTCTGTTTGCAGTTATGGTCCCATGTGCAAAAACATGGTAACTAGACTTAATTGAATCCATCACTGGGATATAAGCCATACCAGACGCCATGATTTTCTCGCCCTTGTAGCTCGTCTCATAAATAACTTTCCATATTTGAACATCATATAAAAATTGTTCTAAAGGCAAGTCTATCCCACTTGAATTAAAGACTATTCTGAGATTTCCTGATGTTTTTGTGACTTTTTTTTCTGCTGAAATCAATCGACTCTCAATGGGATCCTCCGGCTCACTTAATACCTCCTCTTCAAGGGTAGAAATGTCTTCAGATGCCTCATCACATGAGATCCAAAAAAGACCTGATAGTAATAACAAATTAAAAAAAATGAGAGGTGTTAATTTTTTACGTAATCTCATATTCTTCTGATATAATTGCCTTTTCTTCATGAATCAAATCTTTCTCCACCCTAAGTTTATGAATGATGAACTGCTGACGATCTGGCGTATTTTTCCCCATGTAAAAAGACAATAAATCTTTGATTTTAGTTTCCTTTCTCAAGATAACGGGTTCAAGACGAATGTCTTCTCCAATAAAAGCTGCAAATTCATTGGGTGAAATTTCACCCAAACCTTTAAATCGAGTGATTTCTGCATTTTTTCCCAATTTTTCAATCGCTGTTTGACGTTCCAGCTCATCATAACAGTAAAATGTTTCCTTTTTATTTCTGATACGGAAAAGAGGGGTATCCAAAATAAATACATGACCGTTTCTGACCAATTCAGGAAAAAATTGCAAGAAATATGTCAACAAGAGCAATCGAATGTGCATCCCATCTACATCCGCATCCGTAGCGATAATGATTTTTTTATACCGCAAACCTTCGAGCCCGTCTTCAATATTTAGGGCATGCTGCAGTAAATTAAATTCTTCGTTCTCATACACCACCTTTTTGGTGTGGGCATAGCAATTAAAGGGCTTACCTCTCAAACTAAAAACGGCCTGAGTTTGTACATCTCTAGTCTTGGTAATGGATCCACTGGCCGAGTCTCCCTCAGTAATGAAGATCATGCTGTCATTGCGGCGCTCTTCGGCTAATTTCTTGTCATTGAGGTGTACCCGACAATCTCTCAACTTTTTGTTGTGCAGATTGGCTTTTTTGGCGCGCTCATTTGCCAGTTTTTTTATTCCTGCTATTTCCTTTCGCTCCCGCTCGGATTGCAAAATACGTTTTAACAACAAACCTGCTGATTCGCTGTTTTGATGCAAGTAGTTATCTAATTCCTTTTTGATAAAATCATTGACGAAGGTCCTCATTGTAGGTCCCTCTGGCCCTAAATTTTGAGATCCTAATTTGGTCTTGGTCTGAGATTCAAATACCGGCTCTTGTACTCTGATTGCGATGGCCGCAACAATACTTACTCTGACGTCCGCCGCATCAAAATCTTTTTTAAAAAACTCTCTGACTGTCTTGACAATAGATTCTCTAAAAGCGGCCAAATGCGTCCCTCCCTGAGTCGTATATTGGCCATTTACGAAGGAGTAGTATTCTTCTCCATATTGATTTGAATGGGTCAAGGCAATCTCAATATCCTCTCCCTTCATGTACATGATAGGGTATCTGATACTCTCCTCATCCGTCTTACGTCGCAAAAGATCCAGTAAGCCATGCTCTGAATGGTATTTTTTACCATTGAGCACTAAAGTCAAACCCGCATTCAAATAGGCATAATTCCAGATAAGATTATCTAAATAATCAGGAATAAAATGAAAATTTTTAAAAATAACGTTGTCAGGCTCAAAAGTGATGTGAGTCCCATTTCGGTCTGAAGTACTGACTACCTGAGCATCAGAGGTAACCTCTCCCTGATTAAATTCAGCCATTTTGGTCTTACCATCACGAAAAGACTGCACCTTAAAATAACTAGATAAGGCATTTACCGCCTTGGTACCTACTCCGTTAAGGCCTACTGATTTTTGAAAAGCCCCAGAGTCATATTTACCACCCGTATTAATCTTAGAAACGCAATCAATGACTTTTCCTAAAGGAATACCCCTGCCATAATCTCTAATTTTAACTTTATGATCACTGACCTTGATATCGATCGTCTTACCAAAGCCCATCATGTGCTCATCTATACAATTATCTATGATTTCCTTGACCAATACATAGATCCCGTCATCATGCGCTGAACCGTCACCCAACTTACCGATGTACATCCCAGGACGAAGTCGGATGTGTTCTTTCCAATCTAAGGACTTTATACTTTCTTCGGTGTAGTTAGAATTACCTGTTGCCATTTATAATAATTGAATATGTTGGATCGCTGTAACCAAGTGGGAAATTATGAAAAAAAAAGCAGGTATTGTTAAAAAATATTTGCTTTACATTCGACCTATTATTTAAATAAATACAATCAAACTGTTGAATTACAAGTATTTAATTAGTCTAATAATTTTTTGGTAGACATGAAATAAATTGCCAAACCCATCCAAATCATCAATAATATCGGACCTAAATAATTTAAATAGGCATAACTCGATAGCTGAAGACTTGACGTATTGTTGAGTGCTCCAAGAAATCCTATCAGAAAACAGATATAAAAATTGACTACGACGGGAAGCGCGGCAAACCAACCGGCCGAAAGGATTCCAAATCGTTGCGCTATTTTAGGTGATACGATCTTAATCAATAACC
>Ga0209603_1005624_pt1 | contig 10053 bp, 9 predicted proteins | sample COGITO_mtgs_1206_FD_184812 | JGI IMG/M metagenome (GOLD analysis project Ga0209603, IMG submission 184812) | Pelagic marine microbial communities from North Sea - COGITO_mtgs_120607 (SPAdes) (version 2) | ecosystem: Environmental > Aquatic > Marine > Epipelagic ... | reverse complement strand
AAATATAATTGTTGGCCTTCTTTCAATATTAAATTATGCACTCGATAGTAATTATATGTTTTTGCGTCAGATACCAAACTCAGTTAGCCCTTTTTTAATGGGGGAGTGGCCCGTATATATATTAATGGTCCAAGTTTTTTCGATTATACTTGTAGTTTCGTTCATAAGGATTCAAGACCTTCTTATGAAGCCTATCAAATATTAAATTAGTAAAAATATAATATGGTTAGTCTGAAACTAGAAATTCTGGCTTTTTTCTGTGCATTGTTTTTTGTTCATAAGAGTATGCAATCTCTATCAATTGCGGTTCACTCCATGCTCTGCCGTAAAAAGAGATTCCAATTGGTACATTATCAATAAAGCCCATGGGAACATTAATATTAGGGTAGCCAGATAATGCTGCAAAAACAGTTGTTGAGATATAGTATTTATCTCCATTTACTAAATCTGTTTTCCAAGCAGGACTTCCGGTAGGGGATATAAACGCATCTAAATTATACTCTTTCATCACTCGATCAATACCCATTTCTCTTGCATTTGTTTTCATTTTTTGAAGGGCTTCTTTATAGGCTTTTGAATTTAAGTCTCCTTTGGTCTCTGCGTTTTCTAATCTCTCGATATTAAAGTAAAGCATTTCAACACTGTCTAATAAAGTTTGATTTATAACGTCTTTAAGGTCTTTAACCGGAGCGTTTGGTCCTAAGCTGTCAAAATATGTTTTTAACCCATCTTTAAATTCATATGCCATGACTTCTAATGAATTTTTTTCTGGGTTGTTTTTATTATCTTTACTTTGGAAAATATTGTCAATAGGAATTACCTCTGCTCCATTTTCTCTTATATCTTTTATTGCCTCCTGCATAAGTAAATCGACTCGGTGATTCTTGCCTTCCATAGTTCTGACATATCCGATTCTTTTATTCTGCAGGCCATTAACATTTAAAAATTTAGTATAGTCTTTATAGTGATTGTCTTTGCTCTTTTTTGTTTTTTTATCTCTGCCATCAACACCTGTTACTGTTCCAAGAATAATTGCGGCATCTCTAACTGTGCGAGACATAGGCCCTGCTGTATCTTGAGTATAACTTATAGGGACTATCCCAGACCTACTCCAAAGTCCAACAGTTGGCTTGATTCCAACTATTCCATTTGCATTTGAAGGACACATAATAGAGCCCCAGGTTTCAGTACCAATAGAGACAACACATAAATTGGCAGAAACGGAGACAGCTGATCCTGAGCTAGAGCCACAAGGGTTTCTATCTAAAACATAAGGGTTTTTTGTTTGTCCAGAAATTCCGCTCCATCCACTCGAAGAATAAGATGATCTATAATTAGCCCATTCACTTAAGTTCGTTTTACCAAGAATAATTGCGCCTGAAGCTTTTAATTTTTTTGCTACCCAGCTATCTCTCAACGGGAACGACTCTTTTAAAATTCTAGATCCTGCAGTAGTTGGCATTTTTCCTCTCACATCAATATTATCTTTTAGAAGTACTGGAATCCCAAAAAGAGGTCCTTTTTTCTTTCCGAGCTTATGCCTTTCATCAAGTGAGTCAGCAATAGAAAGAGCATCTGGATTAATCACGATTATTGAATTAAGTCGTGGCCCTGACTGATCAATACTTTTTATACGATCAATATAGTTGCTAACCAGTTCTTTAACGGTAAAGTGATTATTATCGTACCCAGAATGAATATCAGCAATCGTAATTTCATCAAGTTGAGAATTAAGAATTTGATATGCATTTTTAGCTTTATTGCACGAAAAAGATAATAGACTAATTAAACAGAAATAAAGAAGAGTATACATTTTCATAATAATAAAATCCTCGATAGTTATTTATTGCTAGAAGATATGTTTAATTTAACTTTATATCATGTCGAATAAAAAAAGAGCGTATGAAGCTTTCAGCTGATATCAATAAAAAATATAATCTATATGTTAAATAAGAAAGGCAATAGCATTTCATTTGGAGTTTGGTTCCAATATGTAAACAGATCAGAAAAAAAATGGAGAACCTATTTTCAAAAATATAAAAATTCAGGTATTATTAATTATTTCATTCAGGGTACCCCGAGCCAATTAAAAAAAATAATTATTATAACTAAAAGTATGGAAATAAATATTCATGCTTGGGTTTGGGCGTTAAACCGGCCAAAAGATGAAGTAGCTATGAATAATTTAGACTGGTATTCTGTTAATAGAGAGGGACGAAATAGTTATGACTCCCGACCATATGTTGATTACTATCAATGGCTTAGTCCTTTCAGTCCTGGAGCTAGAAAACATATAAAAAAAAATATAAAAGAATTTTCCGAGTTAGATGGACTGGCTTCTGTGCATTTAGATTACGTAAGATATTGTGATGTGATACTCCCGATAGCTCTTCAGCCAAAATATAACCTAGTTCAAAAAGATGAAATGCCTCAATATGATTTTGGGTACCATAAAGAAGCAAGACGGGAGTATAAAGAAATTTATAATGTTGATCCGATTAAAATTGAAGATCCACAACGTGATAATAACTGGTTAAAATTTAGATTGGATGCATTAACAAGCTTAGTAAACCAATTAGTTGAGATTGCTCATAAAAATGGAACCAAGCTTTCTGCAGCTGTATTCCCTTTCCCAGAAATGTCTCGTAGAATGGTTAGACAAGACTGGTCATCTTGGAACCTAGACATTGTTTGTCCCATGAATTACCATCATTTTTATAATAAAGATTTAGACTGGATAAAGTTTAGCGTTGAACAAGGTATTAAAGAAATTGGAACCCAGGTTGAATATTATTCAGGCTTATTTGTAGGCTCTTTACCACCGGTTGAATTAAAAGAAGCTATAATAAAGTCAATAAATGGGGGAGCTACGGGTGTAAATTTTTTTAGTATTAAAAATTTAACTGAAAAACATTTAAAAATTATTAAATCTGTCTAATATGTATCAAAAACTATATAACTTGGAACAACGTGTTAAAATTAACGTATGAAATGTTATCGGGGTAAGTCAGTTGAAGGTTGATAAAAAGAGTCTATTTCTAGGTATAAGCTTAGGTGCGATATTTACAGTAGTAATTTTTCTATCATTCGGGGATGCTAACACTGACTTTTCTTTTCAAATAGGCGATAATATTCGTGGCGACTTAAAAAAAGATATAAATGTAAGTATTGAAAAAACTATCGAAAATGGGATTGAAAAAGTTATGGTTCTTGTTAATGCGAGTGGGGATGTTTTGAAGGAAGATGTTGAAGAAGAGTTAAATAGAGTATTTAAAGAAAATAATATTAACAAGGACGATCCAAGCATAAATATTGACATTAATATAAACAGTTAGATACGTTGTTTTAATAATATAAAATCAGACCCTGCATTATTCGCAGGATTTTTATTCTTGAATAAAACTTTAAAAAACTTTGAAATTTAAAATACATATATATTTATTAATAATCTTTGTATCTACCACCATAGCTCAAGATTATGATGTTTCTGAGTGTATTAAAATAGCAATCGACAGAAAAGGTACCTTGGTTTCGGCAGGCTTAGATGTGGAATCTGCCAGTCAAGGGCTTCTAGGATCTTATAGTGGGTTGCTCCCTTCTTTAAATTTCTCCACTGCAAGTGGTAAAACAAAATATCCTGATCAAGAAATAATCATCCCAGATTTAGTGAACCTTGAAATTGATACTGTTAGTTCAGGAGAATCGAGTTATATGTCAGCAGGCTTATCGATAAATCAAACAATTTACAATGGCGGCAAATCATTAAATACAGTAAAGCAGGCCAAAGTAAACTTAAAAATAGCAAAGTTAAGAAAAAGGAACACAAAAATACAGGTTATTCAAAATGTGACATCTTCATATTATGGGTTATTAAAAGCGCAACAATTGCTGGAAGTTGCTTTAAAAAATCTTAGTTTGTCAGAAAAGCAAGTTAACCTCGTGCAAAAACAATTTGAACTAGGAGCTGTAAGAAAAACTGATTTACTTAAAGCAAACGTTTCTATGGGGCAAGCCAAAGTGGAGCTTTTAAATAGGAAAACATCTTTGGAAAATTCTAGAAGACAATTATTTAATGATATGGGTATGATAGATTTTGGACAATCAATCCAAGCTAAAAGTAGTGATTGGATACCGGTTTCAGTCCCATCTAGTGCAGAAGCGTTAGGGTTATTAAAAGAAAAAAACCCCAATGTATTGATTCAAAAAGCTGCGATAGAAATTGGCAATATCCAATTTAAAATAGCTAAAGGTATGAGGTCTCCATCTGCTTTTGCATCAATTGATTATTCTGCAAGTGGTGATAACAGCGAACAATTAAAAGAATCTTTAAAAGATGATTGGAGATTAGGCGTAAGTATGGCTATAAACTTCCCAATATTTTCGGGGAATTCATTATCTACTGCTCAACAGCAGGCAAAACTATCTCAGAGAAAATATGAGAATGACTATCTAACATTTTTAAATGATTTACGTGTTCAAGTTGAACTAATTAGAAAGTCTATAATGAATTATTCTGAAATAATTCCAATTAACCAGGATGTTGTTTCTGCTGCAGAAGAAGACCTTAAACTTGCACAGAAAAGATATAGCATTGGTTCAGCAACGATCTTAGAAGTACTAGATGCTCAGGTCTCATTAATTCGGTCTAATTCAACTCTTATAAATACAGTTCATGATGCAAGAATACAAGAAATGAGACTTAAGGCTTTGTTAGGAATGTTAGATTTAGAATATCAAACTAAAGAAGAAGAAATAAAATAATGTTAGAAGTAATAAAGAAAAAAACTGTTTGGGTGTCATTAGTGGCAACTTGCCTCCTAAGCATTGGCTTTTATTTAAAATATTATAAATCCGATGACTTGCCTACTGTTACAGCAGAATTAGTTGAAAAACGAGATATCGTTCATAAGGTGAATGCGAGTGGAACCATTCAGCCAGAAGAAGAAGTTCAAATTACTTCAATGGTTTCAGGATGGATCACAAATATTACAGTACTCGAGGGAGATACTGTAAAACCAGGACAACATCTTATTAGTATTGATAAAAAACAATATCAAGCTGCTTATGACCAAGCTTTATCTCAGGTTAGATCTGCAAAAGCAAATTTAAAAAATATTAAATCACAACTAGATAGAACTAAAACTTTATTTAGCCAAAAACTGATTTCAAAGCAAGAACTCGAGCAAATTGAAGCATCATATGAGTTGGCTTCTAGCCAAGTAGAGCAGGCTAGAGCAGCTTTGCTTTCGAGAGAAGACGAACTTTCTAAGACAAAATTAGTAGCACCTAAATATGGTATAGTTACAAGTCTCTCAAAAGAAGAAGGTGAAATGGCCCTAGGTGGTATGTTTAACCCTGGAGTCCTAATGACAATAGCAGACCTTAGTTATATGGAGGTGCTGGTTGATGTAAATGAAAATGATGTTGTTACGATAGATGTAGGCGATACAACTGAAATTGAAATTGATGCTTTTCCAGATACTCTTTTTTATGGACTGGTAAGTGAAATTGCTCATACAGCGCAAAATTTAAATATGGGTGGTCAGCAACAAGTAACAAACTTTAAAGTAAAGGTCAAAATTTTAAATCCACCTGAAAAAATTAGGCCAGGGATGAGCAGTACGGTAAACATTATTTCTCAAACAATTAAAAATACGATTTCTGTTCCTATTCAATCTCTCGTTTCAAGACCTAAAAATTTTGAAGATCTTAAACACGGTAATCAGGAGGAAAGAGACTGGGATGATGAAGAGTACTCTAGCATTGAAGAAAGCATCGATGTTGTATTTATTCTAGTAGATGTATTTGAGGGGGAAAAAGTATCTAATGGTGAAAAGTATGCAGTAGTAAAACCTGTTGACGTCGGTCTTTCTAGTGAAGATTATTATTCTGTTCAGTCTGGTGTAGCAAGTGGGAATTTAATTGTTACGGGTAGGTATAGGGTATTGAGCAAAGAGCTACAACATGGTATGAAAGTATCATTTAAACAAGATTTACCATCAAATTAATTGACAAGTTTAGAGTTCCTATAAAAATTTTATACGAAATGAAATTAATCGGGTTAAAAGATATTTACAAGATTTACAATGTAGGGGGTGAAGAAGTTCGAGCACTCGATGGTGTTGATCTAAAAATTAACAATAATGAATACATGGCAATAATGGGTCCGTCTGGGTCTGGAAAATCTACAATGATGAATATGATTGGCTGTCTGGATTCTCCTAGTTCGGGGTTATATGAGTTTGAAGGTGAAAAAGTACACATTATGGATGATGGCCAGTTAGCTTCAATAAGAAATCGTAAAATTGGATTTGTATTTCAGACTTTTAACCTCCTACCAAAAGCCAGTGCTTTACACAATGTCGAGATTCCGCTTGTTTACGCAAATATAAAAAAAGAAAAAAGATTAAAAATGGCTTCTGATGCCTTAATCAGCGTTGGTCTTGAAGACAGAATGCACCATCGCCCGAATGAATTATCTGGAGGGCAGAGACAACGGGTGGCAATTGCTAGGGCACTTGTCAATAATCCTTCCATCATTCTTGCTGATGAGCCAACTGGTAACCTTGATTCGAAAAGTGGACATGAAATAATGAAAATTTTTGATGAATTGCATAGGAACGGGAATACAATAATCTTAGTAACGCATGAAGATGATATTGCGAAATACTCTAATCGCATAGTGCGTTTATTAGATGGAAAAATTGTCAAAGATGAAATAGTTGTAAAAAATTGATTTCTTTATTCTATGAAAACTTAAAGATTTCATTGGTTGCTGTTTTTGCAAATAAAACGAAATCGTTACTAACGGCACTAGGCATAATAATTGGCGTTCTATCTGTAACTTTAATGGGCACACTTATTTCTGGGTTAGACCGTTCATTTGAGAGCAGCATGTCGTGGCTTGGTAAAGATGTTTTATACGTCAGTCGCTATGAGTGGTTTAGTGATATGGAATGGTGGGAAGTAAAGAACAGGCCAAGGATGAGGTCAGAATATGTAGATAAAATTAAAAATTTATCGAAGTACGCTCTAGCGGTGTCGCCGGTAATGCAGCGAACAGCATCTTTATCATATGCAGATAAAGAGACGCGAACGGAAATATTTGGGACCAATGAAGAGTACATGGAAACAATTAGTACTGATTTGGATTTAGGGCGATTTTTTTCTTTAAGCGAGGACAGAAATGGTTCTAGGGTTACAATTATTGGATATGGTTTAAAAGAAGCTTTTTTTGGCTCTGATAACCCGATAGGTAAATATATAAAAATTGATAATATAAAATTCAGAGTTATTGGTGTACTAGAAAAACAAGGAAAGTTCTTGGGTTTATTTAGTGTTGATAATCAAGCCATCCTTCCTTTGGGGGCTTATAATAGGATTTTTTCGAAACGCGGTTGGATGCGCCTAAGTGTAAAAGTTCCTGAACAAAAAATTGAGGATGGTCATGATGAAATTACTGGTATCATGAGGCAAATACGCGGACTTAAACCAAGTGAAAAAAGTGACTTTGCCATCAATAAAACAAAAGCATTCGAGGCGCAGTACAACAAATTAAAACTTGCCATAGGGGGCACGGGATATTTTATCACATTATTGTCTCTTATAGTTGGGGGCATTGGAATAATGAATATTATGTTTGTTACGGTAAAAGAAAGGACACGAGAGATTGGAGTTCGAAAAGCAATTGGAGCAACAAATGGCATGATTTTAAGTCAGTTTCTTATGGAGGCAGTTACAATATGTTTTTTTGCAGGGCTAATTGGACTGTTATTAGCTTACATAATTAGTTTATTTATTAATCAAGTTTTTCCATCGACTTTGCCCTTAGGACTTTCACTGTTTTCAATTTTTATTAGTATGTTGGTTGGAATACTCTCTGGAATAATCCCCGCATATAAAGCTTCAAAACTTGACCCAATAGATGCTTTGAGGTATGAATAAAGTGCTTTCAAGAAGCTTAAAAAATATCCTCCGTGAAAGTTTTTATATGGCTATTGATGCAATTAGACAAAACAAGCTTAGATCGTCCCTGACTTTGATAGGAATAAGTATTGGTGTCTTTTCAGTAATTGGAGTGATGACTGCAATAAGGACATTAGAATCATCAGTTGCTTCTGGTCTTAATGTTTTTGCAGCAAATACATTTGTAATTCAAAAATTCCCAGCAATACAAATTGGGAGGCGAACAAAAAACTATAGAAACAGAAAAAATATAGACTTTAGCCAATACAAAAAATTAAAACAAAAAGCTAAGCTTCCTGTTCTTATCAGTGTTAATGAGGGTCAGTCAATAAGGAATGTCAAATACAAGGATAAAATAGTTAAAAATTATATAGAATTATTTGGTGGCGATGAAGGCAGTATAAGGATGGTTAATACTTTTATTTCTGAGGGAAGAAACATTGCCCCAGACGATGTGAGATATGCAAGGAACGTATGCATCTTAGGAATGGATGTTGTAGATAGACTTTTTCCTTTTGAAAATCCGCTTTCAAAAAAAATACAACTAAATGGATTGGATTATCATGTTATTGGTATTGCTGAAAGGAAAGGAGAAGCATTCGGTCAAAGTCAAGATAACTATATTGCTATTCCAATTACAAATTTTTTACAAAAGTTTTCAAATAAGTGGACATCCTTAAGTATAAATGTAGAGGCTCGTTCTGAATTAGAATATGAAAAAACAAGACAAGAAGTGATTGGAATTATGCGATCAATACGGAAAGTAAGCCCCGGAGATGAAAATGATTTTGAGATTGTGACAAGTGATGAAATGATTGAAACTCTTTCAGGGTTTACTAACGGAATAAAGCTTTTTGCGCTAATGGTAAGTGTAATTGCACTGATTGTGGCTGGAATTGGAATCATGAATATAATGCTGGTTTCTGTTACGGAGAGAATTAAAGAAATTGGGATAAGAAAAGCGATTGGAGCAACAAAGCAAGATATCTTGACGCAGTTTTTAATGGAGGCTGTTTTTTTGAGTGAATTTGGTGGAATTGCTGGTATTATATTTGGCATAGGCGCAGGGAATATTGTTTCTTTTGTTTTTAATATACCTGCTGTAATACCGATGGATTGGGCTGTTATTGGACTTTTAGTTTGTTCAATTATTGGGATTGGTTTTGGTATATACCCAGCCTGGAAAGCGGCCCAGCTTGATCCAATTGAATCACTCCGCTTCGAATAAATTTTCTTTTACAAAAAGGAAGGCTAAGTTTCACAACAAAAACTATGCCTAATTCATTACATATAAACGCAGTCACCTACTATACGAGAGCAATAATGATGATTTATAAATTTAATTTTATTATGAAATAATGGTAGTAGGCGTTATCCCAGCAAGAATTGGTTCGAAGAGGTTTCCTAAAAAAATATTAGTGGATATTAATGGTAAACCTATGATTGCGCATGTTGCAGAAAGAGCTAAGCAATCAAAGCTTTTAGATAAGGTTATCGTGGCAATAGATTCTGAAGAAACGAAGCAAGCTTTGTCTGATTTTGATTTTGAACTAGTCATGACTAGTGAGAAGCATTCAAGTGGAACAGATCGGGTTTCTCAAGTTATAAAAGAGATAGATGAGGCTGAAGTAGTTATCAATATTCAGGGTGATGAACCATTGTTGAATCCCCGCTTAATTGATGGGCTTATAAAACTATTTGATGACCCTACAGTAACAATGGCTACGGTAGTAAGTCGCAATATAGGTATTAGAGATTATCTAGATAGAAACATAGTGAAAGCCTTTTTAGATGAACATCAAAATGCATATGATTTTAAGCGCGACATTTATGACTCAGATATTGGTGGCGTTTTTAGGCACATAGGCTTTTATGGTTTTCAAAGAGAAACTCTTTTTGAATTTGCTTCAATGCCGGTCTCAAAAAATGAAATTAAATATTCACTTGAACAGTTCCGAGCGTTAGATAATGATATAGAAATTAAGGCACTAATAACAAATTCAGAGCAACATGCAGTTGATACCCCTCAAGATCTAGATTATGTGACTGCTAAGTTGAATAAAGAAAAAATTAATTAATAGGATATTT
>Ga0209603_1005623_pt1 | contig 10054 bp, 8 predicted proteins | sample COGITO_mtgs_1206_FD_184812 | JGI IMG/M metagenome (GOLD analysis project Ga0209603, IMG submission 184812) | Pelagic marine microbial communities from North Sea - COGITO_mtgs_120607 (SPAdes) (version 2) | ecosystem: Environmental > Aquatic > Marine > Epipelagic ... | reverse complement strand
AGGCCAATACCCATCGTGCCTGCTATTACCAGAAGAATAGTTATTAAAAGGGATCCTTTCATTCGGTAGATCCACCTGCTTCAGTTTTTAAAAATGAATCTGCACACGCTTTTGCGAGTGTCCTAACACGACCAATATACGATTGACGTTCTGTTACAGATATAACTCCTCGTGCATCTAACAAATTAAATAAATGAGAAGCTTTAATACACTGATCATAAGCAGGATGAGCCATAACAATTTTATCCCCTGTTTTAGGATCAATCTCTGGTTCACTAAGTATTCGCATACATTCAGCTTCAGAATCTTCAAAATGTTGCAATAATGTTTTTGTATCTGCTACGTCAAAATTCCATCTTGAATATTCTTGTTCTGTTTGTCGGAAGATATCTCCATATTTCAATTCAATTATCGAACCAGGAGGGTTGAATGGCATGTCCATAACATGATCAACGCCTAAAACATACATAGCCAATCGCTCAAGACCATATGTAAGTTCGCCAGATACAGGTTTACAATCGTGGCCACCTACCTGTTGAAAGTATGTAAATTGAGACACTTCCATACCGTCACACCATACTTCCCAACCAAGCCCCCAAGCTCCCAAAGTCGGGCTTTCCCAATCATCTTCAACAAAACGAATATCATGCAATTCCATGTCAATTCCAATTGCATTCAAAGAGCCTAAATACAATTCTTGGAAATTTTCTGGGCTAGGTTTGATTATAACTTGATACTGATAATAATGCTGTAGTCTATTTGGATTTTCACCATAACGTCCATCAGTTGGACGTCTTGAAGGTTGCACATATGCAGCAGCCCAAGGTTTAGGACCTAACGCACGAAGAGTAGTAGCTGGATGAAACGTCCCAGCCCCGACCTCCATGTCGTATGGCTGCAAAATAGCACAGCCCTGCTCTGCCCAGTAATTCTGGAGGCGTAAGATGATATCTTGGAAACAAGTAGGTTTTACAATTGCCACAGCTAAGCCTTTTTAATCAGTTGTGCCTTCAATATGAAATTCAATCGTTTAGGTCAATTAAAGTATTGTTTTAATTACTCAAACATTTTGTGAAAGTGTTTCACATTAGGAATGTAAAAATTAAAAATTTATTTTTTTGTTAATTCATGACCAATTTCTAAAATAGCATCTACTAGTATATCTAAATCACTTTCTTGTGTTCTGTGATTGGTTATATTCACCCTAATTGCAATTTGATCATTTATTCTAGTAGTTGAAGGAACTGCTATGCCTCTTTCTTGAAGAAGTATAACTATCTCCTCATTTACTTTGTCTAACTTTTCGGTGGCCAAATTAAGATTTGGAATAAATTTAAAACAATTAATATTTAGAGGTGTAGGCGCCATTGATATTAAACAATCTTCATTATGAATTCTTTTTTCGAGATATTTTGCAAGTTTAATATTTCGATCAATTGAGTTCCCTAATGCTTCAACGCCATGTTCTTTTAAGTGAGCCCAGACCTTTAAAGACCTGAATCCTCTTGATAATTCTGGGCCATAATCTACCGCCCAAAAATCTCCACCAGCAAGACCTCGCTCTGAACCGCGTAAATACTCAGCCCTATCAGAAAAAGAAGCTCGATGGGATGCCTCATCTTTAAAAAGCACACATCCAGCTTCATAATTAACTTGAAACCATTTATGAAAATCAAATGCTAGACTGTCTGCAAGAGATATTCCTGATAAACGCTCGTACGCTAATTTTCCTAGTAAAGCAGCAGCACCAAAAGCACCATCTACATGGAACCATAAATCTTCAGATTTTGCTATAGAGGCAATGCCTTCGAGATCATCAATTGCACCCATATTCACTGCACCAGCAGTTCCAACAACACAAAATGGTATTAATCCATTTAATTTATCTTGAGCTATTAATTTCTTTAAAGATTCTAAATCAATTTCAAAATTTTTATTACACTTTACAACTCTTAAAGCTTCAGTTCCTAGACCTAGTATATCAAAAGCTTGCTTAATACATGAGTGAGATTGTTCTGAGGTATATCCGACAAGCTGAGTTTGAGATATACCCTTCTTTCTAGAACCTTTAATTTTTTGATCACGCGCTACTTTCATTGCTATTATTGTCGCAATTGAAGTCCCTGAAACAATAAGTCCAGAACCACCTTTTGGCATTCCCATAATTTCGAGGCACCAACTTAAAACTTGCTTCTCAATAACAGGAGCTATGTGATCACGACCACCGGCGTTTACATTCATAGACGCAGACGCAATATCAGCGATAACTCCTGATGGTGTCCCAGCACCATGAACCCAACCAAAAAACCTAGGATGTGTATTTCCCACGCCATATGGTAAAATTTCACTTATGATATTATTTGCAGATGATCCCGCAAGTGGCAGGTTTTCTTCAAATTTATTTCGAAGTGTTTGTGGAACCGGTGACCACACTCTACCGGTATTAACATTTTCCATCTTATCTATGCTTTTATCCAACATTTTGTGAGCCTCAGCTCTAAATGAATTCCAATCATTGGGATCTAAATCACCTGTACTCAATATTAACCCCTCCAAAAGGTTGCAGTTAATAAAACATAAACTGCCATTAATTCTAACCGCCCGATTAGCATACCTGCAGCCAATAGCCATTTTGCAATATCATTCAACCCTGAATAGTTCCCATCCGGCCCAATCTCTGGTCCTAAACCTGGACCAATATTAGCTAATGCAGCAGCAGCTCCAGAAATTGAAGTCACAGCATCTAACCCAGTCATCCCCAAGGCAACAGACAAGACTGCAAGTGTGACCATAAATAATACAAAAAATGCCATAACAGAGCTAATAATATCTTCGGCGACAGGTTTCTTATTATATCTTGGTTGAAATATTCCATTCGGGCTATGTATTCGCTTTATTTGAGCGCTAACTGATGCAAATAATAATTGAAATCTGAATATTTTAATTGAGCAAGTTGTTGATCCCGCACATCCTCCTATCAAACCTATTAAGAAAAAGAATGTAATGGGAAAACTACCCCATGATAAATAATTATCACTCGCAAACCCAGTCCCGGTAAGAATAGATACACCATTAAAAGCTGCTTTACGCAACGCAAGTTCATAAGAATTTGTTACAAAATTTATTTGCCATATTATTAAAATAAATATTACAGCCCCTGCAGTAATCAAAAAAGTCTTTACCTGTGAGTCAGATACGAAAGATCTAAGTGACCCACCAATCAATTGAACATAACGGACAAAAGGTAATGCTGCTAAAATCATAAATATTACTGCAACATATTCAACCGCCGCACCCATTCCACCAAATGAGCTATCATAATTTGCAAAACCACCTGTGGCTATAGTTGTCATTGAGTGGACCAATGCATCAAAAAAAGACATTCCTGCAATTGAGTACGCTACCAAACACAAAATAGTTAATGTTAAATAAATTGATGATATTGAACGTGAAATTTCTGCCGCACGAGGTAGTATTTTTCCAAAAGTATCAAACCCTTCTGTACGGAATATTTGCATTCCTCCAACACGTAAAACAGGCAAGAAAACCATTGCAACTACAACAACTCCTATCCCTCCAAACCATTGCATCAATCCACGCCATAAAAGCAACCCTCTAGGCAATTTATCCAATGAATCTAATATAGTAGACCCTGTAGTAGTAAAGCCTGACATTGCTTCAAAAAAAGCATCCGTGAATCTTGCATTTGGTTCACCTAGAATAAAAGGCAAAGCACCAAAGATGGGGAGGACTAACCAAACACTTGTTGTTAAGAAAAAGGTTTGTTGGATATTTAGATTTACTTTTATTTTATTTTGACAAGATAAGCATACAACTGATCCTATGAGAACAGTAATAAATGATGACAAGGCGAAAGAAATCCAGTTTATTGATCCATCAAGCCAATCTAAACCCATAGGAATGACCATAGTCAAACCAAGAACCATTAATAATAAACCAATAACATAACCTGCCGGTCGTAGATCAAACATAATTGCAGATTTGGCGAATGCCTACCAAAGTGTCAAGAAATCTCTGTAAATTCCAAATTGTAATAATTAGTATTTGATTAAATAGATGAACGTGGATTTCCAATTATACCCATGAAGTCTCGCCTTAATTCACGATCTTTTTGAAAATCTCCACGCATTGCAGATGTTACCATAGATACTCCATGTTTATTAACACCCCTTGTTGACATGCAGTGATGCTCTCCCTCAAGGACAACGGCAACTCCTCTTGGTCGAAGAACTTCATCGATTGTATTTGCAATTTGTGCAGTCATTTTTTCTTGAACCTGCAGTCTTTTAGCAAAAGCATCAACGACTCTGGCTAACTTTGAAATACCCACAACTCTATCAGTAGGAACATATGCAACATGAGCAGTGCCAATAATTGGAGCCATATGATGCTCACAATAACTTTCAAAGCGAATATCTTTCAATAAAACCATTTCATTATATCCTTCAACCTCTTCAAAAGTACGTTGAAGCATAGCTTGAGGGTCTTCTCTGTAACCCCTAAACCATTGGCTATATGCTTTGACAACACGGCCTGGGGTGTCCTGCAAACCTTCTCTTAAAGGATTATCTCCCGCCCACCTTAATAAGGTTTGAACTGCAGCTTCAGCTTCGGCTTGGGAAGGCCTTATAACGTCTTCTTGGGTCTCAATAGCTGGATCGTGAATATTCATCACTTACTCCTTGGTTTAACCGTTTTAATTATTTTTAAACATTTAACATTAAGATTACCAGAGCGGTTACGAATTAACCGGCAATTTTTACAATAGAAAAGACATTAAGTATATTCTTTATAAAATGCTAACATTATTAAACTTTTTCAAGTGCTTGTAGCAAATCTAAAATAAGATCTTCGGGGTCTTCTATTCCCACTGAAAGCCTAACAAATCCATCTGTAATGCCAGCAGCGGCTCTTGCTTCAATCGCCATATTTTTATGCGTTGTTGTAACTGGGTGAGTGGCTAAACTCTTTGCATCACCTAGATTATTAGAAATAGTAATAATTTCTAAAGCGTTCATAAATCTAAAAGCTGCACTTTTACCGCCCATTAATTCAAATGAAACAACTGTTCCACCCTTTGTCATTTGAGAGGCTGCCAATTCATATTGAGGATGAGATACATCTGTAGGGTATAATATCCTATTAATATTTTTATTGTCTTTTAATGCATTAACAATCTTTTGAGCATTATTAGCCTGCTCTTCACATCTTAATGATATGGTCTCTAGGCCTTTCAACATCACCCAAGCGTTAAAGGGGCTCATTGCTGTTCCAGTATGCTTATTAAATGGAATGAATACATCTTGAATATATTCTTCTGTTCCAAGAACTATGCCACCAAGACAACGCCCCTGCCCATCGATATGTTTAGTTGCTGAGTATATTACTACATCAGCACCTAATTTTAATGTTTGTTGAAATAATGGCGTCGCAAAGACATTATCGACTACAAGTTTAGCTCCACCTGAATGAGCAATTTTAGATACACCTGCTATATCACATACTTCTAATGTAGGATTTGAAATAGATTCAAGAAAACAAACTTTTGTATTTGGCTGCATTGCATCACGCCATTGATTTAAGTCAGTACCATCAACCAAAGTTACTTCAATGCCCCACCTGCGAAGTATATTGTCAACAACAAACATACATGATCCAAATAATGCTTTCGAAGAAATTATGTGATCACCTTGCTCTAACAAACAGAATAAGGCACCTGATACAGCAGCCATTCCAGTAGCAGTTGCAAATGCATCTTCAGCACCCTCAATCGCAATCATTCTTTCTTCAAACATTCTAATTGTTGGATTTCCATATCTACCATAAATGTATTCATCGGGAGAATTTTGAATGAATCTAGCCTCAGCTTGCTCTGCCGTGTCGTAAGCAAATCCTTGAGTCAAAAAAAGTGCCTCTGATAGCTCCCCAAACTGACTACGCTTTATGCCTGAATGTACTAATTTAGTTCGTGTTTTCCAATTTTCCATCATATTATCCTGGGGATTAATCCCATAAAATTTAGCCGAAGTTGGAATGAATTATTTCAACTTTTTAGTGGCATATTTAAAGTGGCCCACAATCCGGTTACAAATCGCCACAATTTGTCAGTACTCTTAGAGCATCTGAACGTCAACAAAATCATTTGCTTTCAAAAAAATATTTTAATTATTATCATTTGAATATTTGGATATTACTTTTGCTTGTGTGATGAAAAATACAAACATGGCTAAAGGTAGTCCGAAGGTTTTAAAATTAACCCAAATATCCGTTGATAAGCTTCTCCAAATCACCTCATTTGCAATAGCCAAACCGAAGAAGAATAACATAAATCTTTTAGTTAATATCATCCAACCATCGTTAGACATCGGTAAAGCCCCATCCATTACTATCTGTAAATAAGACTGCCCTTTGAATAACCCAAAGCCCAAAATACCTCCAAATAATAAATATATAATTGTTGGTTTCATCTTGAAAAACTTCTCATCATTAAACCAAATTCCTAAACCTCCAAAAACAACCACTAAAACTGCAGTAAAAACCTGCATTTTAGATAATTTTCCGGTCAAGAAATATAAAATTCCAGTCGCCACTAATAAAACTGGAATGAAGAGAGCTGTAGCTAGAATAAACCCTTCATATGTTTCACCCAAGAAAATATATTCGTTATTTTTAAACTTTGAGTAAAAAATAAAAAATAAAATAACTGGGCCCATTTCTAAAGCAGTTTTCACCCAAGGTTGTATATTCTTATTACTCATCTTTTACCCTCCAAATTCTACAATCACTGCGCCTAGCGCTATTAGACCCATTAACACAGCTCGAGAAGGTCCTACAGTCTCTTTAAGAAAAATCCAACCTATAATAGCTGCAAATACGGTTGACGTTTCTCTAATTACGGCTGCCTCGCCCACACTATCTAAACGAGTTGCAATCATTATCGAGCCAAAACTAAAAATTGCTATAAAACCACCAATTATTCCACGTAATATTAAAGGTAAAATTTGAGGGGTTATTTCCATTTTTTGCCACCTCGCTAATGCAATCCAAGGAAACACCAAAATGCCATCCAAAAAGAAGAACCATGCAAGAAATGTAAAAGGGTCAGCAGTTAACCTAATGCCATATGCATCATAAGTTGTATATGCAGCAACCATTATTCCTGCTAAAACTGCCCAAGACAACGCAAAATATAATTCTTTACGTTGAAATTTTTCTGATCCATACAAATTTACTAATGCAAGGCTCAAAATTGCACACGATAAAAGCAACACACCGACCCATTGTTTTAATGTGAAGCTTTCTCCAAAAACGATGCCAGCTACAACCACAGTAATTAACGGCCCAATTCCACGAACTACAGGATAAACAACAGTATAAGCACCAAAGCTATAAGCCATTGCTTGCGATAGTTTATAGACCACATGAATTAAAACCATTCCAGCAAAAATGAACCACATGTGAGGTTCTGGCCATGGCATAAGAAACAATGCAAACGGCGCAGCAATAATTCCATAACTTAAATCAATAACACCCCTTGAAAGCCACGGGTCATAACGCCCTTTTTGGAGAGCTCCAAAAACTGCATGAAGAATTGCTGCACTTAGCGCTAAAAACATTGCGAGTTGGCTGCCAGTTGGTGTTCCAGCAATCTCAGTTATGTAATTACTCAAGCATCGCTTCCAGTTAATGCTTTTGCAAAATCTTTTGGATCAAAAGCTTGTAAATCATCAATTTGTTCACCCACCCCTATTGCATGAATAGGGAGTCCAAACTTATCAGCAAGAGCAACTAATACTCCACCTTTGGCTGTTCCATCAAGTTTAGTCATTACCAAGCCTGTAACATTTGAAACCTCTTGAAAAACTTCAACCTGTTTTATGGCATTCTGACCAGTAGTAGCATCAAGTACCAATAGAGTGTTATGTGGAGCATTTGGATCGTTCTTTTGAATAACCCTTACAATTTTATCTAGCTCTTCCATTAAATCTTTTCGATTTTGCAATCGTCCTGCTGTATCAATCATCAACAAATCTACTGAGTCTTTTTTACATTTAGTCATTGCATCAAAAGCTAATGAGGCTGGATCAGAGCCTTCTGGAGCAGTTAAAACTGGCACCCCGGCTCTTTCACCCCAAACTTGGAGTTGCTCCACAGCAGCTGCACGGAAAGTATCACCTGCTGCTATAACTACAGATTTTCCTGCTGCTCGAAATTGAGATGCAAGTTTACCTATAGTTGTAGTTTTACCTGAGCCATTAACTCCTACAACTAATACGACTTGGGGTTTCTGAGAATAGAGAGGCATTGGTTTTGCAACTGGCTCTAAAATACGCGCTACTTCATCTCCTAAAAGAGTTTTAACTTCATTAACCGATATTTTTTTGCCTAAATTACCTTCTGCCATATTGGCAGAAACACGAAGTGATGTGTCAACGCCCATATCAGCACTGATTAAAAGTTCTTCAAGACTTTCAAGCATATTGTCATCAAACAAACGCTTTTTTTCAACTTTCTTGGTTTCGTCTTTACGCTTGAAAACCCTTCCAAAAAAACTTTTTTTAGTCGAACTCTCTTCTTTAGAAACCTGGCTGTTGTCTGGCTCTGGCTCTGGCTCTGGCTCTGGCTCTGGCTCTGGCTCTGGCTCTGGCTCTGGCTCTGGCTCTGGCTCTGGCTCTGGCTCTGGAAAAACTTCAATTTCTAATTTTTGTCCAGTCTTATCTCCATCATCTGGTAAATTATTTTCAGCTTCACTATCTTCATTTTCAACAATGGCATCAATACCTTCCTCAATTCTTGAAGAGGATCTAAACAGTTTTGATTTAAGTTTTTTAAAAAAAGACATCGTTAAGCCAAGTAATTTAAATCTGTGTAACCTTATCTTACATAAAGTAAAAGACTTCAATAAAGCTCATTCTCATAAAATAAGATCAAATAATAATTTTAAATAATATGAGGTATAAATGAGGCTCTTAAACTTCGTCATTAAAGTGTTTTATTACCATTCTGATAGGATTTGGTGCTGCTTGCCCTAATCCACAAATAGATGCATCAACCATCGCTACAGAGAGTTCTTCCAGCAAATTTTGATCCCATTTATCTTTACTCATTAGCTTGACTGCTTTTTCACATCCAACACGACAAGGAGTACACTGACCACAACTTTCATCTTCAAAGAATTTTAGCATGTTCAGAGCAGCTTCCTTAGCACTATCATGGTTTGATAATACTACGACTGCAGCAGAGCCAATAAATGTTCCATATTCTTGTAGCGTATCAAAATCTAATGGAATATCTCCCATTGAAGCAGGTAATAAGCCAGAAGATGGTCCACCAGGTTGGTAAGCTTTAAAGGAATGCCCATCAAGCATTCCCCCAGAATAATCTTCAATTAATTCACGAACTGTTGTTCCTGCAGGAGCTAATTTTACTCCAGGGTTTCGTACTCGACCAGAAACAGAATAACTCCTTAAACCTTTTCGGCCATGTGCACCATGTGCACCAAATACATCAGATCCATCACGAGCTATTTTTGCGATCCAGTGAAGCGTTTCAACATTATGAACTAAAGTTGGTTTGTTGAATATCCCAACACTGGCTACAAATGGTGGTCGATGACGAGGTAAACCTTTTTTACCTTCAATACTTTCAATCATCGCACTCTCTTCACCACAAATGTATGCACCTGCTCCACGACGCAAATCAATAAATCCACTTTCGACTATTCCTGCATCCTCGAGTGCAGTTATTTCTTTTGCTAAAATAGCAAGAATTGCTGGGTACTCGTCACGCATGTAAATGAAACATTTTTCAGCATCTACCGCCCAAGCAGCAATCAACATACCTTCTAAGAAGAAATGAGGTTCTCGTTCGAGAAAATAACGATCTTTAAATGTTCCAGGTTCACCTTCGTCACCATTAACAGCCAAATATCTAATTCCAGAATTCATTCTTACAAAAGACCATTTTTTACCAGAAGGAAAACCAGCACCACCCATACCACGCAATCCACTTTCAAGTATTTCATCTTGAATTT
>Ga0209603_1005613_pt1 | contig 10067 bp, 7 predicted proteins | sample COGITO_mtgs_1206_FD_184812 | JGI IMG/M metagenome (GOLD analysis project Ga0209603, IMG submission 184812) | Pelagic marine microbial communities from North Sea - COGITO_mtgs_120607 (SPAdes) (version 2) | ecosystem: Environmental > Aquatic > Marine > Epipelagic ... | reverse complement strand
AAAGGTTGGACAAGCAAAATGGTATAACTCAGGAATTGAAAAATATATTGTTCGGAACTGCGATCACGTCACCGCAGTTTCTTGGCCTTTGGGTAAAAAATTAGACGCTTATAGTCCTTTAAGCCAAGTCAAGGTTGTGCCAAATGCACTTTCCCCGAATTTCTTATCGCCAAATTACAAATGGAAAGGAAACAGTCAAGTGAAGATTGGTTATTTTGGGCACCTAACATCCAGTTGGTTTGATTGGGATTCTTTGATAGAAATTGCGAACAGCAGACCAAAATATCACTTTGAAATCATTGGACATTCTGCGCCTAATGATTTACAATTGCCCTCGAATATTGAATTAATGGGCCCAAAAAACCATCCCGAGATCAATGTCATTGCTGCTGAATGGAAAGTAGCCATCATTCCGTTCAAACCTGGCCTCCTTGCAGACGCTGTAGATCCAATAAAGATATACGAATATATGGCCCTAAATTTGCCGACTGTATCGTTCCGAATGCCTCAAATCAATTCGTATCCTTATACTATTACCGTTGAAGATAACGAAGGTTTTACTTTTGCATTGGATGAGTTTGTCCGATATCAGCCGAAAAAGGGTGAATTAAAGAAATGGCTTGCTACAAATACCTGGGGCGATAGAGTTGATGACATACTCGAGTTAGCAAGCCAACCACGAAATGATGGATTGAATCTATTGGGGGTAGATGAATGAAGATCTTGTTTTTGTACCGTTATGGGATTCTTGGCGGGGTATGTACCCAACTCTTTCACAGATTCCGACATATTCCAGCAGATTCTGGAATCGAAATTCATTGTGGTTTTCGGAGCGATCATGGCGTTCAAGAGATGCTCTCTCAATATGCAACCCTACATTTTGGATTAAACAAAAATACCACAATTTCATTTTTACGAGAAAATACTTTTGACAAAATAATCATTATCGACAGTGAAGAGTACATTGAAGCAATTCGTGAAGTGGAACTTAAAGGAACTGTTCTGGTAGAAGTGCACACAAGTATCGAACGGAATCTCGAGTATCTCTCTCGTATCGAAACTTCTGACATTGATGGATTTGTTACCGTTTCAAAGTACATGATTGCTCGAATCGAGCACCATATTAAACCTGAATTGGCGCCTATGGAGATTAAGAGATTTCAAAATGTTCTCGACACGGATATATTTGTACCTGAAGAAGTGACTTCGGATGGACTTCCCGTTGTTGCATGGGTTGGAAAGATAGACGAACATAAAGATTGGAAGGCTTTCATGCGTATTGCAAGCAGTATCCACGAGCAAAATGCAGGTGTTGAGTTTTGGATTATTGGAGGGCAAACATGCCCTGAAAATCGAGTTTTAGAAGTGTTTGACTTCGCCGAAGAAATGAACATTTTGAGCCGATTCCGATGGATTGATCGAGTCGAAAATCTGATGATGCCAAAATTATATTCATTGGTAACAAACCGGGGAGGATTGAGTTTGGTCACAAGTCATTGTGAATCGTTTGGAATGTCCGTTCTCGAATCATTGTTAAGTGGCTGTCCAATCGTTACATCGAATGTTGGAGCATTACCAGAGATAACTGATTCAGGGAATTATTTCAAATTATATGAGCTCCATGATTATGATTCTGCTGCCAATATGTGCCTTGAAACCATTGCGAATTCAAGCAATGTACGTGACTCCCTCATTGCCATCAGAGATTCTCTCGTCAAAGAGTACAGCAGCAAGATTCGTTCCAAAGAATACTGGAATTTACTAAAATCCATAGGTGAACAACATGAATAAACCAATAATACTTGTCGTCGGCGCACGACCTAATTTTATGAAAATCGCACCAATTTATGCTGAACTTGCAAAACGTGGTCAAGAGATCATCTTGCTCCATACTGGCCAGCATTATGATGACAATATGTCAAAGGTATTCTTCGATGATCTTGGAATGCCTAAGCCGGATATCTATCTCGGCATTGGAAGTGGCTCACATGCGTATCAGACGGCAACGGTAATGGTCGAATTTGAGAAAATTTGTAACGAAAAGTCGCCAAGTATGGTCGTCGTTGTTGGTGATGTTAATTCGACTGTCGCCTGCTCCATCGTTTGTGCTAAACTCGGAGTTCCTTGTGCTCACGTTGAGGCAGGTTTACGTTCTTTTGACCGCAAAATGCCCGAAGAAATAAACCGCATCCTCACCGATTCTGTTGCTGATCTCTTACTGACTCCATCGCCAGACGGTGATGAAAATCTACGAGCAGAAGGCGTGGCTGAACATCGCATATTCCGTGTTGGAAATGTAATGATTGACAGTTTATTTTCCAATCTTGAACGGGCCAAGGAAAGTACAATCTTGAACGATCTCGGAGTGGGAAAAGACTACGCCATCCTGACGCTTCATCGACCTTCAAACGTCGATGACCAAGAAAACTTTGCAGGAATCCTTGGCGCACTTGAAACGATTGGAAAGCAAATTCAACTGGTGTTCCCAATTCATCCGCGAACGGAAAAAATGGCGAAATCTTTTGGAATGTATGAACGTCTCGAAGCGATTCCAAATGTTGTACTCACCGGTCCAGTCGGATACTTGGATTTTGTAGCATTGATGGCATCTTCGACCTTAGTCCTCACCGATTCAGGCGGCTTACAAGAAGAAACAACCGCTCTTGGCATTCCATGCATCACTTTACGAGAAAATACTGAGCGCCCAATTACGGTCACTGAAGGTACCAATACGATTGTCGGTTGCGATCCAAAACTCATTGAATCAACTGCACTCGAGACTCTTTCAGGTCATGGAAAAGCAGGACGCATCCCCGAAATGTGGGATGGTAAAACTGCTCAAAGAATTGCTGATGTCCTTCTTGAGCATATCAGTAACGGTGATTGAATGAAAGTATTGCATGTGCTCGCCAACAGTTCTCCCGATGTCAACGGGTATGCTGTGCGAACACAAATGCTGCTGCAATACCAAAAGGAGCTCGATGGTCTCGAAAACCTCGGCCTCACTTCTCCATGGTATCCAGATAGAGATTCAATGGTTGAACAACATGAAATGAAGGGCGTGCGGTATCTCCGTACATTGCATCCATCTCGGAAAAAAAATAAGAAAATCTCCCATGGGATGGTCTCTTTCTTCACACGTAAACCCGAAGCAGAAGCGGCAAATTCACGTTCTAATACTCAGAGCCAAAAAATACTCCCTCTACGTATGTTCGATTTTTTTTACTATGGAGTGTTCAAAATTGGTCGAGTAATACGCCATTTTTTCCGGATAGGATGGAAAGTTGTTGAAGAAAAAATCCTCATCAAGTATTTCATGAAACGAATTCTTGAAGTTGCAACGATGGAAAATGTCGATGTGATTCACGCACATACACCTTACAGAGTCGGGCTACCTGCAATGAAAGCTGCACGTAAACTTGGCATCCCATTTGTCTATGAAATGCGCGGCATGTGGGAGGAAACTGCAGTTGCCAACGGGAGATGGATGAGAAATGGTCCTGCCTATCGACGTTTCCAAAGATATGAAACTCGAGTTTTACGCCAGGCTGATGAGGTTATTTGCATCAGTGAAACGCTCAAAAATGAAGCAATCTCTCGAGGAGTTCAGGAAAATAAAATCACAGTTGTAACCAATGCGGTCGAGCGAAGTATCACTGAAGTCATCAATGAATCTGAACTTTATCCGACTGCAGTCAAGCAATTGCAGCAAGAGGAGGAGACCTGCGTGATCGGATATATTGGTTCGTTACGAGAGATGGAAGGCGTCAATCTTACTGCCCAAGCCGTTGCTAAATTAATTCAAAAAGGTCACAATGTTCGGTTTTTCGTATTGACTGGAGAATCAGGCCAGCATGAATTAAGACAATTATGTGCATCATTGGGCATCGAAGATTCGTCGGTGATTCTTGGGCCAGTGCCTCATAAGGAAGTGGCTGCCTTCTACAACCTCATCGACATCTTTGTTGTAAGTCGCCCGAACAGCCGAGTCACTCAACTTGTCACTCCGCTCAAACCGTTCGAAGCAATGGCCATGAGCAGAACGGTTATTGCTTCGAAATTACCTGCTCTTGAAGAAATCATTCAACATGAAAGGACTGGTCTTTTGTATCAAGCCGACGATCTTGATGATTTGACACGTGTAATTGAACGATGTGTTCTCGAACCAAAATTACGCGAACATCTTGGTCATGCCGCCAAGGACTGGGTACTCAACAATCGCACATGGGATGTCGTGGTCAAAAAGACCCTTGATGCCTATGAAAAGGTCAACAAGTGAGGTGATTACGTGAATAATATCGTCATTCTGATGACTCATGTTCAATCCAGACATAGATGTAAGTATCTTCAGAGGCGCTCAAAACTTCACCTGGTTCGAAAGAAGAATACGCACTACTTTCAATTGAACCGTTCCTCATTAGTTCAACTTCTCCGGTTAAAATTCTCATTACTTGTTGGTAAGGGCGGATACTCGTAACTTCAATCCACTTCAATGAAAGAGAAGAGTTCCCGATAGTCAAACTGTCATTTGGTCTCAAAATAGTCAAGTCGCCAATGACTTCGCCGGTGTTGTGTGAGTAGTATTCGTGGGGTGAAAGGTATGATGTGTTATCTATTTTCCAAAGAGCTGCAGACCACCAGCCCTGATAATGGAGATGTTCTAATTCAATGAGTCCGTGACCCAATTGCCAATCAAAATCTTTCTCCCAATCAAAATATGGAGCAACATTCGTAGTCAAGGCATAATCAGCGGGATATAATGTCAAAGTGTTGGCTATCAAGTCATTTTCACAGTCGCATCCATAATTTCGAGGCTCATATCGGATTGTATGGATTCCAGTCATAAGACTCACAGAACTTGCCCGCCCAGCAAATAGTGTTTGTGAATCGGATATATTTTGCAGTGGTAGAACTTCAAAATTTGTCCATCTATCCATGTTTTCATTGTAGGTGTGGGCATCGATTGAATCAGATGGCAATTCAACAAGGTTTGCCATAGTCGTACTAAGAAGTAAAAGAACTGTAAAAGCAGCAAAAATATCTCGTAGCTGTTTTTTTCTAAACAAATCTGTAATCTGATTAAAATCAGAACTAAAACCAACCGCTAAAAAAAGAATTATTAATGCAAAAATAGGGGTGTTATATCTTGGTTCACCCCAATCCAAGATAATTCCATTCAAAATTAGTAGAGGCAAGAGCATTACTGAAGCCGCTATAGCGTCAGATTTATCTTTCTTAATTAAAACCAAACTTCCTACAATTGATGCAAGTAAAACAATAAGATTTACTTCATCTATCAATTGAGAGAGAAATTCTCCCGTTGTATATGAATCATATGTCCCAGTGACGCTTTTAATGGCAAATTCTGTTTGACCCAACAAAGGTGCAAATGGGTGGCCATTGACCAAAGTATGATGGAACATAAAAGGAATCGTAATGATTAGCCACCCCTTGAGAAATGACTTCATTCGTTGAAAATCTCGATCTTTGACAACTAACCAACCACATAAACCAAATAAGTAAATGTGAGTTTGTTTGGTCATAAATGTTAATCCTATTGAAATACCTAGTAAAAGAGCGAGGCTCGTTCTTTCTGGGTTTTTTTCAGATTTTGATAGCAAATGTAATGAAAAAAGCCAAATTCCACATACTGCAACATCTGTCATAGCCATTTGACCCCAATAACGGATTGTTGGTAAAAGAATGAATGACAGCGTACATAAAACTGATATCTGCTTGGAACTCCAGCGCTCTGCGAGATGTTGAACCTGCCATGCAGTCCCAATGAATAAAAGAAGAGGCGTCCAAAAGACGATATATGTATTACGGGATAGGAAAATCTCCATAGAGAAAAACCCAGATACGAGAGGTGAACGAATCGACAAGACTGGGAAATCACGATAATTTAAGAACTCTAATGCAGAAAAAAGATACCCTCCTGTATCAAACCTTTGATGGTGGTAATCCCACCATGGTACGTACCAAGCGATTAAAAAAATCACAAATGGAGCGAGTAACCAGCGAATATCTGAATACTGAAAGGACAAGTTTTTACCAGCAAATGCCAAACCAAAAATAATAATCAAAATTCCAAGTAATGATGCCCACCATCCGCTCATTCCAAGGGTCCAAAATACAAAAATCTGCCAACTAGCGATTAGTATTATTGGTATAAATAGAAATGTGATCTTTGTAAGAGAAGTTGTGCTCTTTTCAAAGAATAATTTTTCAAATCGATTCCAATACTCTTCTAATGAGTGAAATAGTACTGTTAATTTCATAATCGCGTCATATCCCCTAAAATTTAATCAAAAATTTTGCATATCAATCTTTCCGACCTCCGATATACAAATACACTTATTGAATGCTTTCTTTTGTCGTAACGAGACGGTAGAATTGAAGAACCCCTGTACTAGACGAACAACATGGGTAAGATGGAAAGGTGTTGAAGTTGAATTTAACTCTACCGTTTTACAAAGATTCGAACCACATGCTTTCGGATATTATTGAACGATGTGTTCTCGAACCAAAATTACGCGAACATCTTGGTCATGCCGCCAAGGACTGGGTACTCAACAATCGCACATGGGATGTCGTGGTCAAAAAGACCCTTGATGCCTATGAAAAGGTCAAGAAATGAGGTGATGGTGTGAAGAAGATATTGATCACCGGCGGCGCAGGATTCATTGGCAATCACGTTGCTCAAGTCTTGTTGAAGCAAGGTCTTGAAGTCAAAATCTACGACCTCAAACCCTCGTCACTCTCAAAGGTAGAATCTGTTCAAGGCGATATTCTCGACGAGGTACAACTTGAACAAGCGGCTTATGGATGTGATGCTATCGTTCATTTGGCTGCACAAATTTCAGTACCTCGTTCAATTGAAAATCCTGAAGAAACATACAACATAAATGTCACTGGAACTCAGAATGTCATTGCATGTGCAGAGAAAATGGGTATTCGACGAGTACTTCTTGCTTCAAGCGCAGCAGTGTATGGGGATGCTACGGCGATTCCATTGAAAGAAGAAACAATTGGCACCCTGTTATCGCCTTATGCGACTTCAAAGTATGATAACGAACATCAAGTGGTTTTGGCAAGAGAAAGAGGGCTTGAAGCGGTTGCATTACGGTTTTTCAATGTCTATGGCCCTAACCAATCGACTCGAGGCGCGTATGCTGCTGTCATACCAAAAGTGATTGAAACCATAACCTCTGGTCAGCGACCTGTTATTTTTGGTAATGGTCAGCAAACTCGAGATTTTGTTCATGTCCAAGATGTTGCGATGGGTATTTTCAAACTTCTCGGTATTGATTGGAACAAAGTTCACTCTCATGTCTATAATGTCGCAACTCAACAACAAATCTCAATTCTCGAATTAATTGAGACTGTGAATCTGAATTGTGTAGAACTGGGGATTTTGGAGGCACCTGTGCAACCCCTTTTTGAGAACTCCCGAATCGGTGATATCAAGCACTCTGTGGCTAATATCGAAAAAATCATGGAACAAATCGAATGGAGTCCTACGATTGATTTCCATCAAGGCATTCGAACATTGCTCCAACAGGATGGTGTGCGTGAGTGAATATATTGTGGTTCACTACCCGTAACTTGGTCGATCTCTGTTCGACCACTCTCACAGCATTGGGAGAAGGTTTGGTTTCTCTAGGTCACCAAGTAACCATCATCAATTCGGATGAAGAAGGCAGCCATTCAAACTTCTCTTGGATACATGCCTCTCTCGATGCGCAAGCGATTCGAGGCCGAAAGGGTCATGTTCTCGGAAAGAAAATGGGTCGATGGCTCAATGATTTGGAACCGCATCGCGAGACGGTCGCTATCGTTGATTGGAGAATTGCCTCATCACTTTCCCCAATTCTCAAAAGAAAAGCCGTCCCTTGGGTTCTGATGGATAGAAGCCCTCCTGCTGACCGAGGAATACTTGCTAAATTACAGTGGCCTGTTTGGAAAAAGGCTTGGTCATTGGTCAAAAGCAGACAGGCTCATTCAGGCTGCGTCGTATCTCCATCACATGGTCAATTTGTTCATTCCCGCGTTGGTGTTCCTGAAACAAATATGATTGAAATCCCAGCTGGTGTCGATGTATCGTTATTCAAACCTGGAACAAATAAGGGGATATTGTCACTCATCTATCACGGTCGACTTGACGGGCATAGAGGTGTCTTGTCCCTTCCTATGCTCCACGAAAAGCTTCGCCAAAACAATGTTCATTCTAAACTTATTTTGATTGGAGAAGGAGATGCGTTTGAAGGCTTAGAAAGAATGGCTGGGGGCCGGGATGATATCGAGGTTCTCTCAACTCTTCCCCAGGAAGAGTTAGCGGAGAAATTATCTCAATCACATATTGGATTGTTACCCATGCCCGAGACAAAGGTATGGTCACTTGCCAGCCCACTCAAACGTAGTGAATATGCAGCAAGTGGATTACTGATCTTCGGAATTGATCATTTAGGCCATCGGCTCAAAGGAAAAAATCAGCCTGAGTGGATTCATCTGGTCAAGCAGGAAGACTTTCATTTCGATGGCGTCGAATGGATACAGTCCTTGACCCAGAAAAAAATCAATTCACTCTCACAGAATTCAAGAAAGTATGCTGTGGATGAATTAAACTGGTCAGGAAGTATTGAAGCACTTGAGCAAGCATGTACCTCATGTCTTACATGAGAAGTGTTTCATAGCACGTCTTCCATTTTTCTTGAAGAATTGGAAGAGAGTAATCGAGTAATGATGTTTCATCAAACATAGTGTTCTCTGAAGATAAAAGGTGAAGCAGGTTCTTTTTCCAATCCTCTAGATCTTCAAATATAGCTCGTGGAATTTCTTTTGGAAGTGAATGGATTCGATCGCTCAACAAGACTGGTGTCCCCATTGCCAGTGCTTCAAGGGCAACCATTGGTTGTCCTTCGAATTTTGACGGTATGATTAAAATCGAAGCGGTCGAAAGTTGTACTCTTTTTTGCTCTTCAGTCATCCAACCAAGAGGCTGAACCCAAGAATGTTCACTTGTTTCAATACCGCTCATAGCGAGGAAAAGGGAAGGTTGTTTTTGACGCAATTCACTGACCAACTTTTGTGCAAATTCGCCACCTTTGATCGGATCATTGCGTGCAAGAAATAATATTTTATGGGGGTCTCTCGACCCTTTAGAGTTGAGAGTAAGTGCAGGGTCGAGAGGATTTTGAATCACGTTTGTATCGCCTATTAATTGCGATAACTTTTCTTGCCATGAAGTGCTTAAAACGACAACAGTCGATTGTGATACAAGTATATCCTTTCTAAAATTGGATACGCGGGGTGACGAGGCTTTGAGCCATGTATCAAATTGCCCAGAATGAATATGGACAATGTTCGGAACTCCTGCCTTGTGTGCCATTTGAGCAAAGCGGCGTTTCCTCCACCATGACCAGTCTGCAGCAGTATGAAGATGAACAATGTCAGGACGCTGTGCTGGATCTTTCAGCATCTGGATGAGGGTTTGCCGAGCCCGCCTGTATGCTCGCCATTTCGCCCACGGTGAACCTGTGACATGAGACGAGAGAAGTTCTGCTTCCCAGCCTTCTGGTGGATGCTCTGCAAGAATACGCATCACGTTGGCCATGCCGCCTGGCGACTCACACGGGCCGATGTGAAGTACCTTTGGCATGTTACACCCTCTGAGCCATTGGATGAAGAAGTTCCGCACAGAAAGTGACCTGATGAAGTCGGTTTTGAGGGGAGATATCAAGGGGGGAACAGCGGTGAAACGGTCATGGTGTGGATTCCAGCCTTGGTTGAAGTCGGTTTGGGGTTTGCTGCTTTTGCTCCTTTTCTTGTTCATCGTATCTCTGTAGGAAGATGGAGAAAACAAGGAATAGACTATCCAATCTCATCGTCGGAATTACCACAGGTCACCGTTCTCTTACCCGTTTGGAATGAAGCGCTCATTATCGAAAAGAAACTTGACAACCTTGCTCAACAAAACCTTCGGTGTTCACTTCTCGTCATTGATTCGGCTTCAACCGATGAAACGGTAAGCAAAGTCAATGCATGGATTCAATCGCACCCTAAGG
>Ga0209603_1005608_pt1 | contig 10070 bp, 27 predicted proteins | sample COGITO_mtgs_1206_FD_184812 | JGI IMG/M metagenome (GOLD analysis project Ga0209603, IMG submission 184812) | Pelagic marine microbial communities from North Sea - COGITO_mtgs_120607 (SPAdes) (version 2) | ecosystem: Environmental > Aquatic > Marine > Epipelagic ... | reverse complement strand
AGTGGGAGAAGAAGATGCAGTTGGCGATTTACTGCCTGCTTCTGCAAGAGGAAACTGGCCTGGAAGTTGAGCGGGCCGAACTTTTGTATGTGAAGACTGGCGAGTTTGCCCGTTACGAGTTGGATGATGAGTTGGTGGATGCGGTGCGGGTGGAGGTTCGGCGGACGTGGGATGAGGTGACCGCTATGTGTGATGCTGGCGAGTTTGAGACTCGGACCGGTCCGTTGTGTGGGTGGTGTGATTTCCAGTCGGTGTGTCCTGAGTTTGGTGGCTGATTCGTGTGGCGCATCAGTATGTGCTACACTTGCCGTATTGACCAGCTAACCAAGGAGACAAATGATGAGTAACGATTTTGGTGTTTCTCCCGACGCGTATGCAGCGTATGTGGATCACGAAACGTCACCGATTATTGACCATGCGCTTGAATGGATCAGCGCCGAATCCGAGTGGCGTTTGGAGCTTAAGCGTGTCATGACGACACCTGTAGAGGATCTGCCGAAGATTGACGGTCGGATCGTTGACGTTGTGACCGAGGCTGTCCGAGCGTTCCCTGCCGCAGAAACGGAGGATTCGATTGAACGGCTGTGCAACGCCGACAAGCCTGATATTCCAGAAGTTGTGATCGACCATTTGCTGGCAGCGTTCAAGGCTTCCGATCATTTCGAGTCGTACCTGGAATGGTACGGACGAACCCTGTTTTGTTACTTCTGAGGTCGTGCGCTATGAGATTCGTCTCACGCATCACCATGCGCTACACTACCTAAGACCAATCAACCAGAAAGAGAGAACAAGATGAGCGAAACCGCTCCGCAACGCAAAAACCATGAATCACCCGGCCGATATTTACGCCGAGTGGCCGGATACCTGAGTGAACCAGACCGTCGCCGTCTCGGTCTTAAAACCGAAAAACAGATGCTCGACGCGATCCACGAATTGGAGCAGGGCCGATGAGTAACCAACGAGTTTCCACCCTGCTTGATCTGGACGCAGCGCCCGACTGGGCGACCGTCGAAGAACAACTTGACGGGATGTTTCCGCTGTGACCGGACAACTCTTCGACACCCCCAACATCCCCGGCCACCCGGCAACATACCCCGAAGCGATCTACGGGTTCTTCGACCAGATCGTCCCAGCTAACGCAAACGTTCTTGACCCGTTCGCTGGCAAAGGCGGAATCCACAAACTCAACGGGCTGAACGGCCGAACAACAACCGGCATTGAACTGGAAGAAGAGTGGGCTGACTGTCATCCCCGCACCATTGTCGGTACGGCACTCGATCTGCCGTTCAGCGACAACGAGTTCGACGCTGTCGTCACATCCCCCGCCTACGGCAACCGGCTCGCAGATTCTTACGCAGGAGACGGCACACTCCGGTTCTCGTACCGGATCAGTCTCGGCAGGCCGCTAACCGACGGATCAGGAGCCGGGCTCCACTGGGGCGACGACTACCGGACAATGCACGAAACAGCGTTGAAAGAAATGATCCGCGTCACAAAACCCGAAGGGCTAATCGTCATCAACATGAAAGACCACCAGCGAGGCGGCGAACATCAAGCCGTCTGCGACTGGTGGGCATACACGATGACCGACCACGGACTCACCATCACCGACCGAATCCTCATGCACTCAGGCGGAATCGGATTCGCAAAACACCCAAACAAAGCACCCGAAGAAATCATCGTCGCAACCAAAGAAAGTTTAACAACATGAAGAACCCCGTAACCCCCGGCGACGGCGACCCACGCCACGGCAAATACTCCACCTACACAAACCACAAATGCCGATGCAACCTATGCCGAACCGCATGGTCCGAAAAACACCGCGCCTACATGAAAAACAGTCCAGAACAACAACACAAACACCGCCAACGAACCCGACAATCACGGGCACCCCACACACACCCACACACACTCACACATGATTCACCCCCCAAAACCCCCCCCACCCCCCCCACAACGTTCCAAACACACTCCAGGCCCACACACCCCACACAACCCGAATTTCGGCACACAGGCGATCTGAGCGAAAGAAGCTCACCATGACCAACCAGCAAAACAAAACAAAACTCCACGACCTCGGAAACGGCGAACGCGTCAAAACAACCGTCGCAGGAGTGCCGGTAACAATGCTGCGAACATTCGAACTGGTAACCCGGCAGAGCACCCAGCGACGACGATTCGAATTCCGAACGACCGACGCAGGAGAGTTGACCGTGACAGCGTTCGACGCAACACCGGCACTGACAGCGGCGGAGCTTTCAAAGCTGGACTGGGCAGCACTGTCGCTTCGAGCCTTCGGGCTGGCGGCGGCCCCGGCAGCAACGGATTGCGGGCGTCCGGTTGTAACGCAGCGGAAAGAATCTGCGGCACGGCCGGGCCGTAAATCGAAGGCGGAGCGTTCTCCTGAGATGTTGCAGCGTGTTATTGAGCTACACGTCGGGCATGGCATCGAGGCGGTGCGTCGCGAGTTTGGGGTATCGACTAGGACGGCGTACAACTATTTGGCTGAGGCGCATGAGCGTGGCGGGGTTGGTTCTGGATGAGTGGCGACCGGACAGGTTTCTGGGTCGGTGTTGCCATCGCGGCTTTTGTTCTGTTTGTGTTCGCGTCGGTTGGTGACGGTTCTGGTTCGTATGGCTTTCGGGAGGAGCCGATGTTTTGTTACGGCGGGCCGTCGGGCGAGGGTGAGTGTTGATTCGCTTCGCGCATCACCATGTGCTACACTCGGCTTGACCGACCGACCAGAAAGAACCGATATGAACTTCGAAGAAGATTTCCGCGACCGTGACGAGGCCGCTGCCGACGCGCTCACCGAGTGGGAAGTCCCGAACACGGATTACACGGCAGACATTCCGCCGATCGCTGGGACTGTGCCTGCGCCGCCTAGCGAGGCGAGTCGGGCGTTCGATGCGATGTTTGGTGAGCCGGTGACGATGTTGGGGGCTTTGTCGGTGCGGCCAGGTTCTGGCGTGTGATCGCGATTACGTCTCACGCATCACCATGTGCTACACTGAAACTGTAAGGCCAACCAACCAGAGGAGAAAAAATGATCACCGAAACCGCCGCCGCAGTCACGCCAGAAGTTCTTGACGACGACGACATCGTGGCGATCGTGTGGGCCGACGGAACATTCACGACAGCAGCGGGCACTTTCGCTGGCGGCCGTCGGGAAGCCAAAGCGGCCGTCCGCAAAGCGGCTGGCTGACCCACCCGCCTCAATCTCAATCAACTGAAAGGAAATTATGACTACCGAAAAGGAAATTATGACTACCGAAACCGCCGCCAAGTTTAGAGTCGGCACCACCTACACCACCGGCGAGCACAGAGATTACGTCTGGCGCTTCAAGGTGTTGAGCCGCACCGCGAAGTTCATCACGATCGAGGGCGACACCTGCGGGCGGGGCGAAACGGTCCGCGTCGGCGTGAAGCCTGGCTGGGACGGCCACGAATTCGCTCTCCCGCTCGGCAAATACTCGATGGCCCCCACCATCAGCGCCGACATGGAATTCACGAACGGAATGGTGGACGCATGAGTGACACGAAATGCGTGAACTGCGGTGAGCCGATCACGTTCCATGCGGTCGTGGGGCGTTCAGGATTTTGGGTGCATCCCGAATTGGTTGATGAGGGTTGTCATGGCACTCAGTGTGCTGATGGCGAGGAATCTGCGGAGCCAGCATGACCGATGACGTGAATCCGCTCTCCATTCGGATAGCTCCGCCGAAGGCAGCGGAGCGAGGGCTGGGGGTGGTCGAAACGGTCGGGGCTGACTGCACCTGCTGGCCTGAGATCATGATTAACCAGTTGGACGACATGACTATTGAGATCAACGTGAATCACGATTCTCGATGTGCCCGTCTCGCCAGGCTGAAGCGGGGCCAGCGTGGATGACGTGCCGCTGCCGGTTAGGCCGGGCGGCGCTGCGCTGGACGATCCGGTATTCGCGCCGTGGGACGGCGACGACCCGATGACGGGGGTTTGCCCTGATTGCGACGGGTTCGGTTTCGCTGACGCGGCGTTCAAGCTTTGTTGTTCGTGTGGCGCGACTGGTCGCAATACGATTTTTTCGTATGAGACGTGATTCGTCTCGCGCATCACCATGTGCTACACTTAGAACTGTAAGGCCAGCCAACCAGAACAGAAAGAAGAATTATGGACCCGAGTAAAACTTTTGAGATCATGCTGAAAAGCACCGACCGCAGCGAAGTGGTCGAAGCCGCCGAGAACCTTTCGGCCTGGCTAGACCGCGGCGGTTATCTGCCGACCAACGTTTATGTCCTGACCGGCCGACTGTTCGGCGGGAGCACGGCAGCACGTTTCTTCGTTGACGGCAAGATCCGTGAAACCCTCGCAGCGACCGGGGCACTGGCATGAGGGGCCGACCGGAAGGTAGCGGGCACCGTCTCACCGAAGCACTTGTCATGAACGCACTCACCATTCATGTTTCGGGTGTCAGCTATCGAGCAGCGATTGCCGACAGCCAGGTGCCCGACGAAGAGAATTGGCCGATGCCTGAAGTGGCCCGATCCGGTCGAGGTTGGCGATATCGCTACACCGTCGAACCTCGCGAGGCTCGACTCATCGCTTGGCATCTCGCTGATGTCGCAGAGGCACTCGCCGGGTCGTCCGACGACGGCGTTGGCGGCGAGCGGCGAGCGTTGAAACGTGACGTTGCTCGCATCGAGGAGGTTCTGTCATGAAGCGCCTAGCGACAGTCCGCGGTAACGGCATCACCCTTCAACGGGTGGACGCGTTCCTGCCCGCCGGTTACGGCGTCATCGGTTGGGACGAGGACGGCGACGGCGTTCTGATCGAAGGCTACGACCATGCCGGGTGGACGATGGAGGATTACGTTGCCCCCCGGCTTGCCAGCGGCGGCATGTTTGCGGAGGTGGCGGCATGAGCGATTCATGGCTTTGCTCCACTTGCGGCCACACGCTCTTTGACGGCCACCGTCACGAAGATGTTGTCGCGGCAGCGAAACGGGTTGTCCGCCGGCTTGAGGGGCAGATGAACAACAGTACGAAGCGGCGCAATCTGTTTCAGATGACCCGCAGCGAACTGGAATCGTTGATCGCTTGGTCGAAGTCGTAAGCGACGTAGGTAGGCAACCGCGGTTTTTTGACTCGCACGTTGAGCGTTTCGTGTCGGGTCTTTCCCCGTAGGTGCGTCGCTCCCCAATCCGACCTGGTTGGCGGGTGGGTTGGGGCGATGCCTGCCGATTACGTTACACGCATCACAATGTGCTACACTCAGCTTGACCGGCCAACCAACCAGGAAAAGGAACGAAATGATTAAGTGCATCGCAAATGGCGACACGAACAAGGGGCCAGAAGTCCCGTTGTGGGAATGCGCCTGCAAGGAATGCACCCACATCGAGTGGGAGTGCGAGTGCGATTACGAAAAAACTCGCACGCTCAAAGCCCACCGCCACGAAAAGTGGCCCGAGTTTTGGGACACAGCCGGGAAGCCGATCCGATGATGGATAACTACCAGTACGAGAACCATCCCGATCCCGGCGACATGGCCGACCAGTCAGGACCGCCGTGGGTTGACGAGGACGATTACCGGTCATCGCAAGCCGACGACTACGTTCTGTACGAAATCATGCGTACAACGTATGAAGATACGAAAGAACGCCACATCGCTAACACTGTGGCCGCAATGCCGACCAACCAGGAGAAAGAGAAACCCATGACTACTGAAACCGCCAACCTGATCACCGTCGAAGATTCGTCTTACGACGGCACAAACTCTAACGCCACCACCAAAACCTTGCACGCCGCTCGCGCCTCTGTGAGCGCAGAGGTGACCCGGTGGGAAAGAAAGGCGTCCACGTTGCCCGACTACTACTCGGCCAACGTCTCTTCAGTAGGACTCTCCACGCACATCTACTACAACGACGACGGTTCTGTTCGCGGAGCCATCGCCAAAGTTCACGACGTGACTGACGTTGACGTTCGCTTTCGCGACGCAGAAATTGTGATCACCTACCGCGACGGCACGAAGTTCACCATCGACCTGTTCATGAAGGAGGAGTCGTGAGCTACGAACCAACGGAAGCTGATGTCCGCTACTGGGAGGAGTACAGCAAACCAAACGGGGCGACCCTTGCCGATTCTGCTTACGCTGCCCGACACGCTGGACTTGGTGTGGGTCATGCGTGGACGAACAGGCGATGCCCTGCTTACCGAACACTTGCGCCCGGTGACTGCGCTTGCGGAAAGGCTGGGGGTTCATGACGAACGCCGACGACATGCTTGACGGAATCGACAGCATGGTTTTTTCGGAAGTGTCAGCGATCCGACGTTTGTATGTCGATGCGTGCGAGCGACTGAACCTTGTGCCGGGCGAGCTATCGAATCTTGTGATCGGTGAGCGGAGCGTGGGTTGACAAGAAAAGCAGTTCACGGTTTCGGTCGGGCGTTGCGATGACTCCATCCTCACGTTCACGTTGGGCAATCCCGCCCGAGGGTGGGGTCATCGGAGCGTTGCTGATTCGCTTCGCGCATCACGATGTGCTACAATCACCCTGTAAGGCCAACCAACCAGAAAGAGAAACCGATGTTTACCGATGACCCGAAAATCTATGTTGCGTCACTGAGCGACTACAACCACGGCACGCTCCACGGAGCCTGGATCGAGCTTGATGGCAAAGACGCCAGCGAAGTTTCCGAAGAGATCACGGCGATGCTTGAGGCGTCACCATCGGCAAAGGCTCATGGCACGAAGGCCGAGGAGTACGCGATTCACGATCACGAATGCTTCGGCGGTTTGTCGATTGGCGAGTACGACCCCATCGGTGAACTTGTTGAGAAAGCCGAGGTCATTGTTGAGCACGGCGAAGATGTTGGTGCCGGGTTCTTGCTTCATGCTGCCGATTTCGGTTGGGAGTTGGATTCGTTCGAACTTCGTTCCCGTGGCCTTTGGGGTTCGTTCACTGAGTTCGCTGAGGAACTCTTCGATGATGTGTACAGCGACGTTGTGAAAGCTGCGGAGGCTTCGAGCTACTTGACTGTCGATTATGAGGGCTTCGCCCGTGATCTTGAGGCGGACATGGCGACTGTTGTGACTCGCGAGGGTGTGTGGGTTTTCGATATCAACGTGTGAGCCAACCAATCTGAAAGTTCACGCCGAGTGGTCGTTCCCTGTTGGGTTCGGCCACTCTTAGTAGTATCGGCCGGTTTTGGCCCCCACGATTCGCTTCACGCATCACCATGTGCTATATTGGTGTTTGTGGGGGGGTTCCGGCCCCAGGATTCCACGGGGTTTCCGCCCTTTGAAAACTGAAGAGTTAGTCCGCCCGGCCTCCGGCTCGGCGTCACTGGAGAGCGCGACAGGATCGTGCGAAGGTTCCAGGCTGGATCGTGTGGACAAAAGTGTTTCAGAAATGCCGGTGGCCCCGGCGCAGTAGAAACGCTTGCCGCAAACAACGGCGTCGCCAGGAGGCAGCCACCTAGACCCCTCCTCGCGAAACAACATGAAGAACGATTAAACGAACCAACCAACCAACCACGAAAGAGGGATCAAATGATTGCTGTTTTTGTCACGCTCGGAGCGCTCCTCGGAATGCTCGCCATTGAAGTCGGTACGGACGAATTCCGCAAGGCGCGTTGATAAACGCGCCAACCGACCGACCAACCAACCGAAAGAGGACGAAATGAAATTCATGAACTACGAACTGGTCGCCGGAAGCTACGAAGCTTTCCGCCGGGCCGACGCCGTCTGGATCACCACCGAAACTGACGGCACCGTCCACCTGCGACGGGGAACGTTCGCTGACAGTCCCGAATCGTGCAACCCGTTCGGCGGCGAGTTCACCGTCGAAAAGATCGGCTATCTCGGAGCTACCGCTTCGGGTGTCGAGTTTGACGAGGTTGCCTGGATGATCGACGCTGCGGAGTTCGCAGCATTCGTCAAAAATCCTGACTTCGTTGCGTTCGACGCGACTCTCTGATCTGTTCACCTGCCGGTCGGTAATGCTCCGACCATCAACGCTCACGGCCTGACGGCCCCTCGGAAACCAACGGGGGGAGTTACCGGCAGCAACGGGGGCGGCGGGTGAATCCAATCCTATTCACCACAAGGAGTACCTAATGGCTAAGAGAAAAAGGAAGGCCCGCAGAAAAGCGGGTGGGTCTTTGGCCCGCAAGGCTTGGGGCGTCGAAGATCGTCGCTCTTTTGCCGACGGCAACTTCGTTCGTGCGAGTTCGATTGCCGGTCGCCGCTTCGCTGGTCCGACAGCCAGCGAGTGGCGCTAACCAACCAACCAACCAACCCCCCGAAAGAGGACGAAATGAAAGCATCAACCGAACTGCGCGCCGCCGCAGCAACAGCAATGACGGCACTCGACACCGAAGCAACCCGCACCGCATACCTCAACGGGGACTTCCCCCGTTCTGACCGGACCAAGGATCTGGACATGCGATATCGCTGGGATCTGTTCTGGGCCGCGGTCAACGCGACGAAGGAAGCCGAGATCATCGGCAAAGTCCGCAGCGAGGAACTGGACGACACCCACATCGACACGATGCTCCGCAGCATCGTCGCCCCGCTTCGCTGAGTCACCAACCAACCAACCGAAAGAAGGAACACATGAGCATCATCCACATTCGCAGCAACCTGCGACCAACCATCCCGCTTTGCGGCCGGGCCGACTGGGAAAGCCTCACCGCCGACACCTACACCGAAAGCAACACCCCCAACACTCGGAACGAATGCTGGGAATGCCGGTCAATCACCGGCGAACCCGACACCGGGGAATGGTTTAGCCGGTTTAGCTGAACACCAACCAACCAAGAAAGGGTGATGCGCTGCCCGATTCGTGTTACGCATCACCATGTGCTACAATCAGCTTGACCGACCAACCAACCAAGAAAGAGACAGTTATGAACTCAGTAAAGACCGAAGAACTCAAGCACGGAAACCTGAAACTCAGCGTCCGTGACTACAGCGATTCTGGCTTCGATCCCGCCTACGATTCCGCCTGCTTCAAGGTCATTGACCGGGAAGTCAAGGCCGACACCCGAGGCATCGACATCGACGTGATCATGCCTCACGACGACCGGTCGAGCCACTCCACCGTCTGGGTTCACGGCGCAGACCGGGTCGAAATCAAAGACGGCGACATCTGGATCAGGGACCACAAGGGCCGGGTCATCACAACGATCAACACCTCAACGTTCGGGCCGGACTACTACGCCTGAGCCGAGCGCTGACCAACCAACCAACCAACCAGGGAGACAAAATGACCAGAGAAGAACTTGATAGAAAAGCTCACGCAGAGGCAATCGCAGAAGGCGCTCCAGCAACTTGCCATTGGCTCGTCAGAGTTCCGAACGACAACCCTGAGCCGTCCTGCGAAGCCGATTGTTACGACACCGTCGATTGCGGCGCTGCCGTTACTTACGATCACGGCGGTTTTAGTTGCGAGGCCGGTCACGATCACCGCACTTACGGCGGGCCGGATCACACCGAATACTTCGACGCTGGCGAACGCTGATCGCGATTCGCTCCACGCATCACCATGTGCTACAATCAACTTGTAAGACCAACCAACCAGGAGAAAAAAATGATTGACCTCGCAAAAGACATGGCGACCAAAATGGTCCCATCCGAAGGAGACGTGAAAAGAGCAGTCGCCGCCATCGAAGCGAACGGCACCGAATTCGCTGTGACGCCGATGGTGTTCGTCGGCAAGGAATACGGTTTCTGGACCGAAGGTGTGGAAGTCGAAACGTCCACACTCGTTTACGCTTGCAACAACGACGACAGCTACGGCGCGGCTCGCACCGAGGCGTGTGTGGCCGGAGCCAAAATGCTTGGCGAACGTCCCGGCACCGTCGGTTACGCAATCCACCGGATTGTTGACGGCGTGCCAGCAGCGTCGATGTTTGAAGACATCATTCCGCCACTCGATCACCTCAAGCGTGACGCTGACCCTGCTGGACTGTGATTTGAGAAAGGCGCATCTCCCGACTCCGGTCGGGCGTTGCGATGAGTCTCTTAGCTGAGAGCGGGACCGAAAGGACCGACGAGGCACCGTGGTTGGTGAGCCTTCATTGAAGCTA
>Ga0209603_1005604_pt1 | contig 10072 bp, 9 predicted proteins | sample COGITO_mtgs_1206_FD_184812 | JGI IMG/M metagenome (GOLD analysis project Ga0209603, IMG submission 184812) | Pelagic marine microbial communities from North Sea - COGITO_mtgs_120607 (SPAdes) (version 2) | ecosystem: Environmental > Aquatic > Marine > Epipelagic ... | reverse complement strand
TGATGAAGCTGTCAATCTGGCAGATACATCTGGTAGTCTGTCAACAGACTTTAGTGCAGCGACAACACAAGACAGTGACGTTGCGGTTACGATTACAAGTGGCTCAGGCATCACTGATGCAAATGTTGCACAAATAAGTGCAGTAGCGGGTATAACTAGTGGAGTGGTGACGGCGTCAATTACTGGAACCGCAGCAAATTTAGATCAAATAACTACAGGTGCGTCAGATAAAATATCTATAACAATAGATAGTGGATCTCATGCTGCTGCACTTCTCACTAGTATAGGTGGGAAAACTGCATTGACAGTAAATGCCAACAACGTAGATACGCTCACTGGTACATTATCAGAAATCAATGTGGTACTGACAGCTGATGGGAATGGTACCATTTTAATTGATGATGATTTTAATGCAACAGTATCTGATACCACGATTGAAGCTAGTGCATTAACAGCTTTGAGTACCCTGACTGAAGGTGTAATCACAGCATCTGCAACCACAATTACTGGTACAGATACTGAGATTCAAAATATTTTAGCTGATTCAACTGGAATATCCATAGAGGCAAATGTGAATTTTGATTTGGATGATACTGATGTCTCTTCACAATCTATACTAGCATCAATTGCAAGTGCTACCAATGGATCAGTAATTGCAGCAAATATAACGGATACAGATACTGCTATTAATAGTTTAGCTCTAAACAATTCTTCAATATTAGAAAATGCTACAGGAACTATAACTGCAAATGGTACTTTTGTGGGAGAATTTATTAATATGATTAATGTGGCTGATAAAGCTGATTTAACAATAAATGCTGGGAGTGGTGCCGATACAATAATTTCTGGTGGGGGTGATGATATTATTTATGGTGGTAGAGGAGATGACATAATAAAAGCTGCTAATGGTAATGATATTATTGCTATATCTGATATAGAAACAAACGGTATTGATAAATTGTATAGCTTTAGAAGTAACGGCAATGCTGCCGATGTAAAAGATGCGGAAGGGAACGATGCTGGAAGAGATGTAATACAATTCTCTGCAGCAGATCTTCAGGCTGTAAGTGGATTTACCAATTATACTGGATCCGGTACGAAAGTTACGATTGATGCAGGTATTTATGCCGAATTCCTTGTGAATCAAGATGCAGATGAGCTTGGGGCAACGTTTACCTACAACACTACTACAGGTTTCCTTACTTATGATGCAGATGGATCTGGAAGTAACAGCAGCAATACAACAGTTGTCCAAATATTTGGGGATGATGACGAGTCAGTGGTGTTATCGGATATTTTATCTGCTGATCTAAGTTTCACGGGTGGTATTGCTTAATTTAATTTACAATCAAGAAAAGAAGATGTTCATTTGCCTTCTTTTAAATCAATAGTTTGGAAATATGATGAAAAACAAGTCAGATATTCCTGAGAATTTTAATATAGACGGTGTTGAATACAAATCTGCAGAACTAAGTTCTGAAAGTTTAGAAATACTGAAAAAACTAACTTTTACGACTTTAAAAATACGAGAGATCCAGAATGATAAAGCGCTAATGAAAAAAGCTAGGAATGCTTATATTTCTGATATTAAAAAAGAAATCATAAAAACTAAATCTGGAATAGATTTATCTTCATTACTTGATGATTAAAAAATAGAGGTGTTCATGCCAAAACTTAAAATTGATGATATTGAATTTAATACTGAGGATCTGAGTGATGATGGCAAAAATCAATTATTAAGCTTACAATATTTAGAGACCCAGATGAGAAACCATGAAAAAGAAATGGCTGTATATAAGACCGCACATGATACTTACTTAAGTACTTTGAAATTGGAAATAGTCAAAAAAACTGAGCAAAAGTAAGATTTCGAATAATATCTAACAACTAAGTTTTAATCTATGAGTGTTAAACTATTTGATATGTTATATGAGTTTTAGTTTGCATCAAGGTGAGATAAATCTGATAATTAATAAAAAGTTATAGAAAGTATATAAATGATTCTGATTTTAGATTGTTTGAATAAAATTAATAGATTTATTTTAAATATTTCTCACGAATTGTTTCTAAAAATAATTGCAGGGTTGATACTAATAGGATTTCTCTTGCCTGGCTGTTCTCAAAATACTCTACAAATAAAAAATGTATCAGAAAATATAAAAAATTCAGTATCAGTTAAGATAAATTCTATAGCAGATAGTACGTCTAATTTAATGAAAAAATCATCAGATTTCGTAAATAAAACTATAGAAAATACAAGTGACATTAATGATATGGATCAAATGTCCAAGAAGTTGAATATTATGTTAAGTGACATTCCTGATAATTCAAATTTATCTAATGATTTTTTAATTGATATTAATGATGGAATTTGGGAATCTGTACGTAGGTCTGTGATCAATAATGAAAGTTATAAAGCTGCATTATTATTAGAAGATGAAGCAATGAATAAAATTGGAGTTGCTAAGAGTGTACGCCGAACTCAGTACTCTGGAGATTCAACAATTGGTGGTATTTTTGAATCTGGAAGCAGTAATAACGAAAATACGATAGGCATTACAGGAAACTTAAATATATCAAAATTAATATATGATGGTGGACAAAATCTTGCTGATATAAATCAAGCAACTGCGGGTGCTCTATTAATGCAGGCAACGCGTAGGGATCTTGGTAATCAGCTTGCATTAGATGTAGCATCAACTTGGGTGAATATTTGGCATTTAAATGAACGCTTAGATTTGATCAATTCTGGTAAGAAAAAAATGGATATTCTAATTGAAAAAATGGATCGAATGTCATTAAGTGGGATGATGGACATGTCTGCATTAGATAATAGCAAAACAAAACTTGTAGATATAAACTTAGAAAAAAATACTCTTCAGGCAGATTATGAGGCCTCAAGGATTCAATTTGTAAGATATTTTAACCAAGAACCAAACAATTTAAAAAAGCCATCTTTTTTAATATCATATGATGAAGCTGAAGCAGAAGCTGAAAATTGGAAGAGTGCATCGATTCTTGAACAATCAGTTGCAAATGTAATTATTGCTCAAAACGGAGTATTAAAAGCTGAGGCAGCATATATGCCAAAGGCATCAGCTCGGGCAGGCATTAATGCACCGATGAAGAATGGAGAGAGTGTTGATAAAACAATTGGTGTTCGTCTAGATTACATATTTGGTGATGGTGGTCGGCGAAAATCAAATTTAAAATCTGCAAAGGCAAAATTAGCATCTGAAGAAGCAAAACTAAAGGAAACTTCGATTAAAATAAAGTCTGAACTAAATTCGGCTTTAGTTAAGTTAAAAGCTTTAAATAATTCCATGCCATTGTTGCGTGAAAAAATAAACCTAACTACTGAAAATATAAATACAGCTCAGTCACAGTTAAATACAGGGCAAGCTACACTTGGCGAATTGGTGAATGCAGAAATAAGTAACTTTGATACAAGAAATAAATTTATTCAGATGAGATCTGAGCTACATAACTTATTATTAACTGTGGCTACATTAAGTGGTGCGTTGGCGAAAAATATAGATCTTTAGTTATTTCTGTATTGAAAATATTCAAAACAAAGGACATTGTATCCTATGCAATCTACTGATGATAAAAGTTCAGATAATATTCAGGCATATAGCCCTGAAGAAGATACAACGGAAACTGATATTACCAATCAAAAATCACTTTTGTTTGCTACACAAATGTTTTTGGCCAATGCTGGCATGGCATTTTCTATGGGTGCAATACGTGATCTACCTGAAAAACTTGGAGAAGTATTTAATCCAGTAGCTGCAGTATCTGCATTGAAACATATCGGTTTTAATGCAAGCTATGGTGAGTTTCCTCTCAAAAAGTTAAATTCTAAACACTTCCCAGCCATTGCTTTTTTTTCGAATGGCGAAGCAATTTTGATCAGCGGCATTAATGAGGATGGTAGATATCTTGTTTGCAGATTTAATAACGCGTATGAAAGTCTTGAAGAAAATTATGATTTTTTAAGTTTAAAACAACAAATTAAACCATATTTCATAATAGCCCAGAAAAAAAATAATAAAATCCAAAAAGAAGGAAAAAATAATTGGTTTTGGGGGCCAATGTCTCAAGGTAAGTGGCTATATGCTCAGGTAATAGGTGCAGCCACAGTGTCTAACTTTCTTGGTTTAGCAACATCATTGTTCGTAATGGTTGTTTATGATCGTGTCGTACCAAATGAGGCAATTGAGTCTTTAATTGCTCTTACTATTGGGGTGCTTATTGCCATATTTTTTGATTTCATAATTAAAACGTTACGAGGTCAGTTCGTTGATCGTGCAGCTAAGCGTGCTGATTTAAGAATGTCGCGACTTATATTTGATAAAATATTAAATATGAAGCTTGATGCATCTAATCGTAAATCAGGAGCCTTGGGCAGCATTGTTCGCGAATTTGACACCTTACGCGAATTTTTTACGTCAGCGACACTTATTGCAGTTGTTGATCTACCGTTTGTATTTTTTTTCATCTGGATACTATCCTTGATTGCTGGCCCTCTCGCTCTTATTCCAATGATAGCAGTGCCATTGGTTATCTTTTCAGGATTAATAATACAACCATTTCTAGCAAGGCTGGCAGAAGGCTCTATGGAAACCAATATGTCAAAACAGTCAGTTTTAATTGAGACATTAAATGGTCTTGAAACTGTGCAGGTTACTGGTTCTGGTCGTTTAATGCGAAGGCGGTTTGAAGAAGCGGTTGATGCACAATCTGAATTTGGTTTGAAAAATAGGATCTTATCTATGTTTGCAATCAATTCTGCAGCTACAGTTCAACATTTGGCTCAAGTAGGTACAATTTTTTATGGTGTTTTCTTAATCCAAGATAATATAATTACAATGGGTGCAATGATTGCAGCTGTGATTTTGGGTGGTAAAGCTTTAGCACCACTATCTCAGCTAGCATCAGCAATGTCTCGAGCAAATTCAGCACGGCAGGCATATAAATCATTGAGTGAATTAATGAATAATAATGATGGTTATGCTTCAAATGAAATGAGGGCAAGATTGAGTAGGCCACATTTCGAAGGAAGTATTGAGTTAAAAAATGTTAGCTATACTTTTCCTGGAGCTACTTCACCATTAATAAGAGATTTATCCCTCAAAATACCTGCTGGTCAAAAAGTTGCCCTTGTTGGAAAAATGGGCTCAGGAAAATCAACAATATCTCGGTTGATCTCTGGGTTGATTGAGCCGTCTGAAGGTGCTGTTATGATTGATGGAGTTGATTTAAGGCAAATAGATAAATCAGATATTAGGCGAAATATTGGTGTAATGCTCCAAGATACATGGCTATTTTCTGGAAGTATAAAAGAAAATTTACAGATGGGATATTATGAGTATGACGATGCACATATTTTAAATATTGCAAAGCTTTCTGGAGTTGATCAATTTATCTCAAATCGACCTGAAGGTTATGACTTAATATTAAAAGAACGTGGGGAAGGACTCTCAGGAGGGCAGCGTCAATCAATAAATCTAGCTAGATCATTATTACATGACCCAAATCTATTAATACTAGATGAACCAACTAGCTCTATGGATAGTGCAACAGAGAAAGTTGTAATAAAAGGATTACAAACGTGGTCTAAAAATAAAAGTATGATAGTTGTTACTCACAGAAATACATTATTGAATATTGTAGATAGAGTTTTAGTTGTGGATGCTGGTGGTATACTAGCAGATACAACTCCAGCAGAAATAAAAGCCCAAGGTTAAGGTACAGATATGTCTGATATAGATTTTAAAACTCTTTCAAGGCAAATGGCTGGTAAAGAAAAAATTTCAGGATCAATGATACTTCTAACTATAACACTATTAATTATATCACTAATATATTGGGCGAACTATGCAGAGATAGATAATGTTACAAGGGGTGAAGGACGCATTATTTCATCAGTACAAAACCAAATGGTACAAGCATCTGAAAGAGGTGTTATTTTAAGGCGTTATGTAAGTGAAAATACAATTGTTTCAAAAGGTGAAATTCTTTTTGAATTAGATCCTGTTGACGCGAATAGTGAATTAAATTTACTAAAACAGCGAATATCAGCATTGGATATGAAAGAGTCAAGATTACGATCAGAAATAACAGGTAGTAATTTTACTTTGCCTACTGAAATAAATAGTAGCTCTTCAGTTGTAGCATTGACTGAATTAAGTTTGTTTACTGCTCGAAAAACACAATTAAATGGTAAATTAGCGGTCTTAGAACAACGATTACAACAAAGATCTCAAGATCTTGATTCTGCAGAGGTAACACTTGAAACTTCTCAAAGAACTATGGAATTGTTACAAGAAGAGATTTCTATAGTAGAACCTTTAGTTAGAGATAATATAGCACCTACTACGCGTTTACTTGAACTGCAAAGAAATTTGGAAGTGGCTAAAGGTAATCTAAGTCGGGCAAAGGTTGCAATTAATCAAGCAAAATCTGGAATACGTGAGCTGGGGTTTGAAATTCAGAATGCTTCTGATGGTTATACTTTGCAAGCTATGGATGAATTAAATACTGTTGTAGCTAAACAAACTGAATTAAAAGAATCATTACCAATATTAAAAGAACGAGTGAGCAGAACAACCATACGTGCACCAATGAGTGGAATTATAAAAAGGTTAAATTTTCGAACATCTGGCGGTTTTGTGAATATTGGCGACATTGTTTTGGAATTGGTTCCTACCGGAGAGGCATTGGTAATTGAAGCTAAAATAGACCCGAAAGACATATCAAATATATTCATTGATGATAAGGTGAAAATTAGATTATCTGCATATGATTCTGCAAAATATGGAAGTGTTGAGGGACGAGTGATACGTATTAGTCCTGATGCAACAGTTGAAAATGAACGGAGCTATTATTTAATTGATGTGGCAATTGAAGGTGAGCTTTTCATTGATGATGAAGAAGTTGCAGTTACTTTCATACCTGGTATGACTGCAAGCGTTGATATACTTTCAGGAAAAAGGACGGTCTTTGAATACATATGGCAACCTATAACTAAGGTAAAAGAATTAGCACTTAGAGATTAAGTTTAAATATATAAGAATAATAATAAATCATATATTTTTTTGATGAAAATTTAAATATATTGTATTAAAAATTGTATTAAGTGTAATCTAAATTTATATCTTTAAGTCTAATCTGGGTTTCCAAAAAGGTCGAAATAATTCAATTTTTGGGCATCGATTCATAACTACTTTTAAACCGGCATTCTCAGCTAATTTTGCAGCTTCGTCATTATAAACGTTTATCTGACCCCAAAGAACTTTTGCACCAATAGAAATAGCTTTTTCTGCAAATCCATAAAATTCTTCCTTTGGACGGAAGACCTCAACCATGTCAACTTTATGTTCGATTTCTTCGAGTGAGTGATACACTTTTAATCCACGTATTTCCTTTAGTTTTGGATTTGGATTAACAGGAAAAATTGTATACCCAGTTTCGTGAAGAACACGCAATACGCCATAACTGAACTTAGTTTTATCAGCACTTGCTCCAACTAGAGCGATAGTATTTACAGAACTTAATATATCAGCAAGGTATTTTGGATCATAGTTGTAGATATGATTAATTTTTGCATCAGGCATTACTATTCTTTCTCTAATGTAGCTATGTCTGCTTTTAGTTCATGCGGTTTTAATGGGTCTAAAAACGGGTTTCTATATAACTGATCATGACTTTCTACGCCCACTTCAATAGTAATATCAGTTAATGGTCTTGCAACGCACAAAATAATATAGCCATTACTAATTTGCCGGTTGTTTAAAGCCACTTGTCTATTTTGGTCAACTTTACCTGAAATTAATTTTGCAGCACAAGTAATACACCCTCCATATTTACAGCCAAATGGTAGATCCACACCTTGGTCATGCAAACTTTCTAAAATTGGACGTTTAGAGTTTACCTCAAAAGTTTTTCCATTTTGGTTTGCTATAGTTATAACTCTCATAACCAGATATCACTTGTACAATCACCACCAGGGTAACGAGCCTCATGGCATCGACTTGGACCATTCGGCTCATTCCCAAAATCAACAATAAAATCCTTATTCAATGACATTCCACCGTTTATTGGATCACAATCAATCATAACCATTACACCACCTTGTTCACGTATTTCAGGATAAAACTGATTGTCCCAGGTGGAAAATAAAGATGTTGTCACATATAGTCTTTTACCATCTAGGGAAAGTTGGAACATTTGTGGGCCACCAGCCACTTTGACTCCATTCACAAGGGGTGCTTTGCCAAGCAATCCACCCATCCAAACTTGGCCAGTAAGCTTTGGATTGTGTGGATCTGAAATGTCATATTGGCGCATATCTCCATGGAGCCAATTGTTTAGATAAAGGTATTTATCATCCATTGATATTAGAATTGCTGACATTACGCCTGGAACAGGAAGTGGCCATTCTGGGTGAGGTTCATTCTCTACGTCAATTATTTTTTCCCACTGCCATTTTTCATCCTTATCTTTCCACCAGTGAATAACATTAGTACTGAGCGCAGCCCCGCAAAAACCATGAGAACTATCTGGGTTATGATGAAATTTAACCTCAAGTGGCAGCAATCCATCTTCACCAAGATACATGGTTTCTATAGGTTCTCGTTTTTCGAAATCCCAGAAGTGAATTTCTCTCCCATATTTCAAATGGCCCACTTCTTCCAAGTCAAAGCCAGGCATGAAAGTATTAGGTGCTGCCCATTCTGAACTGACCATTATATTATGGCGAGGCTGATACCAAAAATCATAACCAAATTTTATGTTGCCCATAGAATTTTCCCAGCGACCTTGAATTTCAAAATCTTTGTTCAAATGCAAATATCCTCCAGGCGCTTCGCCTTTGGCATCACCAAGCATAGAAATAATAATTTCTGAACCTAAACAATGCACAGTATGTGGGCCTGATAAATTTGTTTTTGATTTTATATCTGCCCCATCAATTACTTTGTACAAAGAGGGAGCGCGTGGGTCAGTTGCTGTATCTACGATGTGAATATTATTAGAGCGTACACCTGGAAGTAATAAATACTTTCGCGACATTGAACCGTCATCAAAACATGATGAACAAGCATTCCAACCCATATGGTGTAGTTCATCCCCAATACCAGGCATTTCTAATCTATGTATTACTTGGCTGAATGTTTCACTTTTAGGATCGACATCAATAGTTGCCAAATAATCAGGCTTTTGAATGCCGGTACCAGTATAAATTGATATAGTGTATAATAGTTTTTCACGAGGTGCCTTAATAGCTTCTAAAGGGCTAGAATACCCTGGGCCACAACATTCCATTCCATTATTCCTTAATTGATAGTGTTAAATATCTCATTCCCTGAACTGATATTTATACTTTTGAATAAGTTTTTTTGGTGTGCAAGTTTTTTATTTGAAACGAATTCTTTACTTTAAGTAATTTTTGGCAATATTTTTATCATATGAATTTATTAAAGGAGAAAAATAGTGAAAAAAATGTCAATTATCAGGTTCAAACCAAAAAATGGATGCATGGATGAATTTATAGAGGCTTCTTTAAAGTTTTCAAAAGATCGTGGGACTGCAGTTCCGCCAACCCATTTTTTGATGAAATCTGGAGAAGAAGTAATTGCTGTCGTCATAAGAGATTCTGATACTTTGAAGGAGAGTATGAGTGGTGGTGTTGATTGGTTAGATACTCAAAGACATCTTTTAGAAGAATTTAACGAAGTTGACAGGCACACAATACCTCTTACTGGTGATTTAATTGAGTACAAATAAATAATGATTTATTATGAGGAGACTAAATCTTATTCTAGTCTCCTTCTTAGATATTATTTAACCTTATCAGCCAGATTAATATCTGCAAAACATCATCTATATGTTCAATGCATAAAGATGATTTTATAAAGCCAGGATTGATAATTGCTTTAAGGTGGTCATCAGCTGATATTTGTGAATGAGTTGTTGAGGCCTTATGAGTAACTAGCGAACGAGTATTATAAACATTTTCGATATTATATATTGAAAATAATTTACCTATCAATGAAAGCATATCATATTT
>Ga0209603_1005603_pt1 | contig 10073 bp, 23 predicted proteins | sample COGITO_mtgs_1206_FD_184812 | JGI IMG/M metagenome (GOLD analysis project Ga0209603, IMG submission 184812) | Pelagic marine microbial communities from North Sea - COGITO_mtgs_120607 (SPAdes) (version 2) | ecosystem: Environmental > Aquatic > Marine > Epipelagic ... | reverse complement strand
TATCAGACATGGTGGTTCTGAAATTGGGGAAGGTAATGAAATTAATGGATTAACATTAGGAGCAGTAGGAGATTGCACGCAAGTTGACCATATAGAAATAGTAGGGAATACTGATGATGGCATTGAAATTTTTGGCGGTACAGTTAATCCACATCACATACTAGTATGGGCGCAAGGAGATGATGGAATAGATTTAGATTGTGGTTATGCAGGAAGATTATCAAATTCAGTAGTAATATTAACAGAAGCATCAGACCATGCAATAGAGATAGATGGGCCAGAAGGAGCAATGATGGCAGAATTTGAATTAGATAGTATATATTTAGTTGGAGCAACTACCAATTGTTTACCTGATGGAGTAGATGGCGAGATAGCAGATTATAGAAAAGGTGCTAGAGGTATATCAAAAAATATTTGGTGTATAGATTTTGCATTGAGTAGTGATGTAGAATTAGACAATAACGCAGATTCTCAAAATTATACTAATGGAGTTTTAGAATTTGAAAATTGGTATATTAAAAATCCAATTGATGATAGTGGTAATGAATGTTTTGGTATTACAATAGATAATCTATTTTATGATAAGGGAACAGTCCAATCTACCTTTGAACAAGATGCTTATAACTTTGCATCATTTGTTACAACTACTCCCTTTGAGTATATTATTAACAATGAATTTAGTTGGACGTATTATAATTACGCTCATTAATTAAAACGCCATGTTGATCATAGACTTTCCATTCTCCTTTTCGGATCCCATTTTCATAGAACATCTCCGTACGGAGTTTGGAATTGTTATCCCAAATTAACCAAGCACCATGCTTTTTGCCTTTTGAATTAAAAGATATTTGACCTACTTGCTTTATAGTTCCATTACTATTGAATATAGTATCTATTTTTGTAGTTTGTGAATGTAATGATGTTGATATAAATATTATTGTTATTGTTATTAATTTTTTCATTTCTAAGATTAAGTTAAGATTAAGTAATTTTAAATAAATATAGATTAGTAGCCTCTAACAGCCGATTCTAAGATTAACTTTTTAGAAAAAAAGCTGGCAAAAAATTAGGATTCGTGAGCATTTATCCTTATCTTTAAGTATAGTTAATTAATAAAAAATAAGAAGTATGAGTAAAAAAATGGGTAGAGGGTATGAAGTTCAAGATAGAATCATTGCCAAATTTAATAGAGATAAGAATTCATCAAATAATAATTCAGCCGTAGTTCAATGTATAAAAAATACAAAGACAAAAAAGTTTCAGCCAAAAGAAGTTGTTCAGTTTTCATGGGCAGAATTAGTAAAAAATAATTAAAAAAAGTTGGTAAAAGATTTGCCTTTACGAGATCTTTTACTTATCTTTATATATAGTTAATAATTAAAAAATACCAAAAGCCAAGTTATGAAAAAAAGATTCGAATATTTAATACCAAGTAAAAATGAAAATGGAACATTTATTCTTAAAGATTCTGATACAGGATTAGTAAGGACAGATATTTATGTAAGAGATATAATGCTAGAGAAGGCCGTTGAAAATGGCCAGTGCATTAAATTTGATAATGAAACCCAAAGGTCATATAGAAAGCCTATGAGTATATTAGATGAAAATAAGGCAGGTATGCCACCGAAAGAAGAGCCATCAGTAGCTCATAATAGAATAATGGAGGATCCAGTATTGAGTTTTATTCATAATGATTCATTAAAATTAAAGCCTGAAACATTGGTAATGCAAGATTTAAAATGGAAGTATCTAGTTAGATCTGCAATGAGAGGTAAAAATATTATGATGACAGGTCCAGCGGGTTGTGGAAAAACGATGGCCGCTAAGACATTAGTTACATCATTAGAAAGGCCAGATTTCTATTTCAATTTAGGAGCCACTCAAGATCCTAGAGGAACATTGATTGGTAATACGCATTTCAAAAAGGATGAGGGTACAATGTTTTCTGAATCGGTATTTGTAAAAGCAATTCAGACCGAAGATGCCATAATTCTATTAGATGAGTTATCCAGAGCACATCCGGAAGCATGGAACATATTAATGACGGTATTAGATGAAGGTCAAAGATATCTTAGATTGGATGAGGCTGAAGATGCTCCTACTATTAAAGTTGCAAAGGGTGTTACATTTATTGCTACTGCAAATATTGGTTCAGAATATACCGCAACCAGAGCAATGGATAGAGCATTAGTTGATAGATTCATAATAGTTGAAATGGATACATTACAAAAGGAACAAGAAGCTAAATTATTATTACAATTACATCCAGATATAAATCCAGATGAAGCAGATACAATTGCAGAGATAGCTTCAATGACAAGAGCAGAGATGGTATCAGAAGCACCTAAGTTGTCAAGTGCAATTAGTACCAGATTGAGTGTTGAATTAGCAGGATTATTATCAGATGGATTTACATTGGAAGAAGGAGCAGAGGTTGCAATATATCCTTTCTTCGATGCCGATGGAGGTGTTGATTCAGAAAGAACCTATATGAAGCAAGTAGTACAAAAATATTGCGGTAAAGTAGAAGATGAGGATATCTTTAATACCGAAGAGGAAGAATAAGATTATTAACTATAACTTGGGAAGAGGTGAACGACATCCATCGATGGAAAGCATTAGTAGCCTCTTTTTATTAAAAATAAATAAATAGGAAAAAATGGCAAAGAAAGCAGTAATAGGAATATCACCTAAAGATTCATCGATGGATAAGATGGATCGATATATTAAGAGAAATGATGCAAGAGAAGCAGAAAGATTTAAAAGATATGGTCCAAGCACTAAAAAGAAACCTTTTGAAGAAAGACCATTATTAGAGAGAATTGCATATTGGGAGAATATGAGCCCGGAGCAGAAGTTTGATAGAAAATATTTTAAATATTCTGTATGGTATGAAGAAGTAAAAGAAGAAATGGAACAGATAGTATACCCATCATATTTCATTGATGCCACAAATAAAATCAAACCAGAGATGCAAAAGATGTTCGAAGATAAGATTTCAGTTAAAGAAACATGTAATACACTTAAAGTACAATATAAAATATATTAAGATGACAATACCAGAATTAGTAAAACAGGGATTCAAATTGTTTTGTATTATGCGTCCGTCAGATAAGTATAAACAGGGAATAGATTTAGATTTTACAGATGAACTTGAAGATAGAAGTGTGCCAGGCGTATATATTTTATCTAATTCAAAACAAGAGATCCTTAAAATAGGGCAAAGTTCTGATTTATATACCAGATTTGATAGAATGTATAAGTCTATTACAAATACAACTAATGATAAGGTTAGGGCATATGTCAAAGATAGATATAACATCAATGTTTATGTTTTACCATTAGAGCCTATACAAGAAGTATTTAAATTAGGAGATGATAAATTATTGTTAGAAACTTCATTTGCTTCCAATTTGGAAAAACATTTGTTAACAAAGTATAAAAATGATATAGGATCATTGCCTATACTAAATTCAGGATTAATGTAAAAAAGCTTGAAAAAAATTAGGATTCGTGAGCATTTATCCTTATCTTTAAGTATAGTTAATTAATAAAAAATAAGAAGTATGAGTTATGAAATTTCAAAATATTGGTTACAAGATGATTTTATTACAGAGAATAAATCAAATACTAAAGACCCTATCAAATTATCAGCATATAGAAATGCTATTGCTAATTTTGTCAGAATCGTAACCGGAGAAAATATTCCAGTAAAATTTAAGAAAAGTGGTAATTCATTCACGGATGGTAAATCAGTTACTATTAGTTCCAGACTCAATGATAAAGATTTTGATCATACAGTGGGATTAGCATTACACGAAGGATCTCATATCAAACTAACTAATTTCGATGTACTTAAGAGATTAGAAGATTGGATACAGAAGCAAGATAAAGAGGTATTAGCATATTGTAAAAAACATAACATGGAGAGTCGATGGGATGGAGGATATGAAATTTATGATAAACTAAAAGATTTATTGAATATAGTTGAAGATAGAAGAATAGATAATTTTGTATATAGAGCAGCTCCAGGTTACAAAGGATACTATAAAGCATTATATGACAAATACTTTAATGCAAAGATAATAGATAAGGGTCTTAAATCAAATTCATTTAGGACAGAAGATTGGGAATCATATATGTTTAGATTATGTAACATAACTAATGCAAATAGAGATTTATCTGCATTGATAGGGTTGAAAGAAATATGGAACTTATTAGATCTTAAAAATGTTAATAGATTGAAATCGACTAATGATGCCTTAGATGTTGCATGGAAGATTTTTAATGTTATTGAGAGTAACATGTTACCTACGAAGCCTATTAAAGGCAATGAAGAAAATGAAAATGGTGATAACGATGCCGTTAAAAAAGTTAATGATCAATCCAATACCAATATTAAAAAAGACGACGGTAAAGAAGAAAAAGATGATGGTTCTAAAGCAGAAGGCGAAGATGTTAAAATAGTAGCTAATGAAGAATTGAGTACCAATCAAAAAATTCAATTATCAAAAGCATTTAGTAAACAAAAAGAGTTTCTTAAAGGTGATATTAAAAAGTCTGGCGTAAGTAAGAAGATGAAAGAGTTATTAGATGTAATGAATACGGCAGGTATTAGTCAATCTAAAATTGAAGTAGAAAATGATCATTGGTGGTCAAATCATAAAGTAACGATTCCAGTTAATATCATAAGAAATTTTAGTAGACAAACAATAGAAAATCTAGATTGTGGTATGTGGACTTTCGGCGATCCTCATTCTAGTAATACATTGAATGTAAATGCAGGATTAAGATTTGGTGCAATGCTGGGTAAAAAATTAAAAATACGATCAGAGGAAAGAACAACTAAATTTAATAGAAGAAGATCCGGTAAAATTGATAGTAGAATGATTGCCAATGCAGGTTTTGGAATGGAGTCTATATTTGAAAAGTTAGAAACATTTGCATATGATCCTGGTATAGTACATATTAGTATTGATAATAGTGGTTCAATGAGTGGTGATAAGTTTAAAAAGTCCGTTAAGACAGCAGTTGCAATTGCAAAGGCATGTACAATGGTAAATAATATGGAATGTGTTATTAGTTTTAGATCGAGTTGTTGGATTGAAGGTATGGGTAATACAAGATCATATGACGATTTTGCAACTATGTTAATTGCATATGATAGTAGAAAACATGGATTACCTCAATTAAAATTAATGGCTCATATACAAGTATGTGGTCAGACTCCGGAGGGATTAGCATTTGATGCAATCATGAAAGATATATTGGATTCTGCAAATGGCAAAGATGCATATTTTATTAATTTTAGTGATGGCATGCCATATTTTGATAAATATAGCGGATCAATGGCCCATCAACATACTAAGAAGCAAGTAAAGAAAATGAAGAATGCCGGCATTAAAGTATTGAGTTATTATATTAGTAGATTTGGTTATAATGATGATAAAATTAATAGTATATTCAAAACAATGTATGGTAAAGATGCAGTTACAATTGATACAGATAATATAGCAGCCGTTGCTAAATCAATGAATGCAAAATTTTTAGAAGTATGCTAGCATGGATAACTATATATGTATTATTAGGCATGCAGTTTGTATGGGCAGTAGAATGGGCAATGGAAAAAGAAGATCCGTATGTTAAAAATCTTACAAATATACAGCGTATATTCATAAGCTTATGTTGGCCGTTAGGAACAATATTTGTTATAATTATTCTGATTAAAAATTTGTTTAAATGAAAAAAATTTATTATATTAGATAATGATAGAGGTTTTAGGTTGGTTAAGTACAGTATTAGTATTGGCAGGATACATTTTTAATGCAAAAGGTTTAGATAAGTCTGCCATGGTATTATGGATTGTAGGCGATATAGGATGGATTACATATGATATATTTATTCAAAACATGAGTCATATGGTTCTAAGTTTAGTTATAATAATTATCAATCTTTATGGCATTTACAATAATATCAAACGTAAGAAACGTAAAACAATTTGGGATATATAAATGGCACAGTATAAATGTAAAAAATGCGATATAGAAAAAACAATTAATAAACGTACTATCAAAATAATAGAAGGCACAGTACAAATAATAGAAGCGTTATGTAGTTGTGGAGAGTATATGGATAGTATGGAAGAATTCCAAGGATATCCTAATTTAATAAGAACAGAACCAAGTTTAAAAAAATAAAGTATGAAACCAGTTATAACAATTTGGATACCAGAAAAGACATTACCACAAATACATAGAGGCAATTATCCTAGTACATGGTGGAGGAGAGAGCCATCAGATGATACTGCAATATGTATTTATGTTAGTTCTGATTGGTTTATTCAGATGAGAGATTATGAACAAGGATTAGATAAGAAAAGTGATCTACCTTTTTAAAAAATAAAACATGAAAAAAATTATCAAAATAGTAAGTTTCTTAATGGCAGGATTGATGTCATGGTTCTCGCCAATTCAAATGGCAGAGGCCGGATTGTGTTGTGTAGCATGTCAATTAAAAAAAGAAGAAGACACTAAAATAGAATATGTTAAAGAAGAAGAAGATATAGATGCATAAAATTTTAGATTTTGCCCCGGGGTATTTTACATCATTAACTTATGGGTTAGTAGGTTGTATGTTTTTGATTGTATTGACAAACTTATTGATAAAGGTATTTAAAAGATTTGATAATATAGGTTATTCGATAGTATATGCAAGCCTATTTTTAAAGTTAGTTTTCTTAACTGCTTTTGTATTAGCAATAAGAAATAATATATCAGATCAAATAGTTTTTGCAGTAACTATATTATTAGGAATAATGTATTCTACCGTAAATGTAATATTAAAATTAAAATGATCAAAAAAGAATGGTTTTGGATGTCGGTCTATAAAAGACATAATAAAAAACATTGTCATTATTCTGGACTACCGTCCCCGATGGCATATGAAAATAAAAAAAGTAAAGTAACAATTATGAAAGAATCAGTATTAAAGTGGTATCCGATTATAATAGCATTTATTTGTTTATTGTATTCAGTAGCATTAGGATTAGTAGGCAATACCGCCGAAGCAATATATTCGGCACACTGGCCTGGTACAATATTATTATTTAGTATAGCAATCAATCAAATTAAAAAACAATGAGTATAGTATTTTTCGGGGTTGGATTCATTTTATTTTCTATTTATTTAGTATTTCTTATATGGAATATTATCTATAATGGAAACAAGCAACAAAACGAAAATTATCCTACATTAAAAAATAAAAAATGAAATACATTACCCAACATCCAATTAAAAAATCAGATTTAGGATTCCATGGAAATCTATTTGGTGGTAAACTATTAGCATGGTTAGATGCAGCAGCAGCAGGATTTGCATCTGAATATTGTGATACACCTAGAATGGTAACTAAGAGTATTGATAAGTGTTTATTCAATAAACCAGCTAGAGAAGGACAACTTCTTAAGATATATGGTGATGTTGAATCAATTGGCAAGACATCTATCAATTTGAACTTAGAAGCTCGTTCTCATAATGTTTATAATGGTAAACAAAATGTTATACTTGCTACAAACATAACCTTTGTTAGGATAGACGAAATGGGAGATTCAATACCTATATCAGATAGAGTAAGAGATAAGCTTAATGAACAAGAAAATATATTAGGAATAAATTCACCATTATGAAAAAAATAATTAACACATTGATACTAATAGCATTATTAGTAAGTTGTAATAAAATTAATGGTCAAATGTCTAATAACGAAGTACCGGTAGATCTTAAAATAAATACTACAGAAACCAAACCTAAAAAATTAAAGTTTACAACAAAAAATATCCATATAAGCACTCAATGTGTGATTGCAGGTACAGTATTAACAGCAGCTAGTATAATATCAATGGCCACTAATAATAATGGACATGAATGGGATGGGCCAGGAATAGCAAAACATGTTACTCCAGATAGGGTAGCGTTAGGAATAGGATTGTCATTTATTTCTTATGGATTAATCATTAAATTTTAAAAGATATGAGTAAAAAAAGTAGATTAGGGTATATTAGAAGAATACAACATATAAAGTATGTAGAACAAATGGTAGTTGATAGACGAAGTAAAGTTATTAGTTCAGCATTAATGTTCGGTAAGGTAAATACTATTGATAGAGAGTTATTTATAAAATATAATGATTACCTCATGAAACTTAAATCTTCATGAAGAAACAAAAGTTGCCTAAATATATACAAGATAAATTTAAGAAGCCGCAATTCAAAGTAGGGGATAAGGTCAAGTTTGAATTCTTAGGAGAGTCAGGAATAGGTACCATAACAAAGATACAAAAATTTAGTGATACAATAAATTATATGGTAAGCCATGGCAAATATTCATATCCATGTGGACTACAGATCAAAGAATATAGTAGTTATTATGCTGCTAGTATTGATTATGACTCATCAAAAAAATTAAAAAAGCTTGAAAAAAATTAGGATTCGTGAGAAAATGTCCTTATATTTAAGTATAATTTAATAAGAGATATGAATATAGATAAGATACAAGAAAAAGTTAATAAGAGTTGGAATAGTAAATCTCAATATGATTGGGAATTAATGTACAACCTAAATACAGATAATCCAGTTATTACTTGTAATGAATATTATGAAATAAATAAGATGCATGTTGAGTTTGAAGAAGGCTGCGAAGATTTAGGATATGAATTACCTTACAAATCTAAATGGAATAATTTATAAAGAATATGAAAGATCCAAAAATGATAAAAGGTATGTTCTTCAATGAAGATGTAGCCTGGGATAATATTTACCAAAGTGAATTTAAAGATATATCAGTAACAGAGTTAGTAGAGAAATGTGAATATCTTGTTCCATTTCCATGTGATCCATGGAGTATATCAGAAGATGATTTAAAAGAAATGTTAGGTCATTATGAAGGCAGAGAAGAATATGAAAAATGTATTGATATTTACAATGCAATAAATAGTGGAGCATATGCTAGTTAATTATATAGATCAAGAAGTAGAAGTAGATATAGATCCATTTGATTGGGATGACTTTGAACTGAAGGAGTTAGTAGATAATGTTGCCGTCGGAATGTTCAATGACCAATTGGTAGAAATAGATAGAGATATGTATGAGTTTATGACTGCTCCAGAGAATAATCAGGCACCTCATGAGATGGGAGATACTCATGAATACGTCAAAGGAGGATTAACTTACGATAAAGAACAAGGCTTCAAAAGCTTTCAAAAGAAGATTAAAGAACGTGAAGAAAATAAAAAATAAGATGCCAGAATATGATCCATGGACCGGCGAAAGGAATCCGTTGTTGCCCAGTGAGGATGTGAGGAAAGAAGAGTTTGGTAAGTTTGGTAAGCCTAGCTCGCATGCTGCTCGCAATGAAGAGACAACCTTTACGCCAGAGGATGCAACGGACATGATCATTGCATTTTTAACAGATGAGCTTCCAATCACATCTCGATATATTGATCCGGAGATGGTGAGAGAATGGATTGCTCGAACATACGGACTATGAAAGAAACAGACAGAAAAGAGTTGTTTGGATTAACAGCCATAATGATAATAGGATTGATTGCATGCTTATGCATTGCATCAGCCATAATACAAGGACAGTGAAATGAGACAAGCAGTAAAACAAATGATTGTGATGGTGTATGCAACCATAATAACCGGGTTGTTTGTAGGTGCCATAATACAAGTATCGGAAGCACGCAAAAAGGAAACCGAATTGATTGATCAGCTATTGGATTGTGAAGCCGAGGGGGCCAAACAGTTTGATGAGATCATGCAGTTACAAACAGACAATCAGATATTGGGTTCATGTTGTGCAAATCAAGGATTGCAATCAGATGGATGATACGTTAGCATATTTAATGGAAGTGCATTATTGGGCATTGTTGGAATTGTTTGTGTTTGCATTTGTAGTATACTTTGCCAAGTCATGGATTGATTATTGGTTTGCAAAACGATTGAAGTGATGAAATTGAGATCAGGCAAATATGCAGGAATGGCAGTAACGCATGTGCAGCAAATTGCACCCGGGTAC
>Ga0209603_1005590_pt1 | contig 10085 bp, 10 predicted proteins | sample COGITO_mtgs_1206_FD_184812 | JGI IMG/M metagenome (GOLD analysis project Ga0209603, IMG submission 184812) | Pelagic marine microbial communities from North Sea - COGITO_mtgs_120607 (SPAdes) (version 2) | ecosystem: Environmental > Aquatic > Marine > Epipelagic ... | reverse complement strand
AACAAGGGTTTAGGGAAAGTGCGAAACAAGTGTGAAACTCGTAACCTATTGATATTATTACGAAATCTGTCTAACTCTTATTCCCACTCAATATACACCTTGAGTATGGGTGAGGGTTTCAGACCAGTGTGAAACAGGTGTGAAACAAATAAATCACTCATTTTCATAAATAGCACTCAAAACCTCCTTAATTATTCACACTGTGTAACAGTTTATCACACACCCTTTATTTCAGTATTACTGTGTGTCTGGGGATGTTTACAAACCCTCTTAGAACTCATTACAGGCAGTCCTAAGAGGTCTCCCAACCTACCTCTTACCCTTTTCATTTATTAAAACATTTACTAAACAAAGAGCAGTGATACTTCCGTTCTGGTCACGCAATCTAACAAATCCATCGTTCATCTCCTTCATCGCATTGGTGATGTTTAGGAGTTGGTCTTCCATCGTATCAGCAGGACGATTTAAATGTGTGGTTGCGGCAGTGAAATGTCTTGATGCGGCATCACCGTGGTTTTTACTCTGTCGGGCATATATCACCCCGGCACCTTTGCGGAGTAATCGTTCTTCTAAGAACTCTGGTTCGGTGGTCACTGTTCCTCTTATTTCTTCAAATGTTTTCATCACCAAATCACATCCACACCATTTTCAATAAAGACAGGTAAGGGAAGGTCTATTTCTTCCGTCACCACCTTCACTCGTGGCATTACCTGTTCCTCAAAGTATTGGTTATAGGCATCCAACGCATTCCTTATGTAATCAACCTTGGTAATACCTTGGGGGTGTAGAACACCGACCATAGACAATCTATTGCGGTCTATCTGAGACCACATCTCTCCTTCCAGTTTCAATGTGTAAGGCACAAGGGTTTGTCTTTTAGACATAAAGTTCTCTCTCCTATGAAAGTTCCAGTTCAAGTATCTGGGATTGATGGTGTATGGACTGTTGGATGTTGGTAAGCATCCAGTCCTTTTCTTGGTCACTAAGTTCGGTATCAGCAGTCAGTTCATTACGAAGTTGTTTGTAGGTATCAATTTGACGGTCAAAGATTTCCTTCATTTCAATAGTCATATTTAGGTTCCTTATTATTATTGTTGGTTGGTTTTTTTACCTACTCCACGATGACGATGGTTAGGTCTTTGTTCTGTCGCAATCTGCGGTCAATCTCTCTCTTCAAGTCATTCACTCTTTTGTTCTTATCAGCAGTTAGTTCATCCTTTGACAGACGGACAGCATTCACTGAATGACTTTGGTTTATATCTGTAATCACTGCGTTCTTACTAAGTCGCATTGGTAAATCCTCTTCGGTTTCTGTAATCGGTTTCTTGGTCAATCCGTTGTGATTGAAGAGACCAGTGTTGGACTTTTCGTGGTCATCAATCTGTGAGTGATGTGGCACTTGTTTGAGGCAATACCCACTCCACTCGTATTCGTCCCAGACAACCTCTAAACGAACACTGGAAACCTGTTTCATTAAATTAGTCATACCTCTGTCTATGAAATCTTGTGATAAGGAGAAGTGGTCTCTACAGAAGTTTCGTTGGAAACAAGATAGGAACTTGTTTTCCCAAGCAGGATGGACAGCAACGGTTGCGTGAATATGTGGAGCAACTCTATTCGCAACTGAAACACCGTCTTTTTTATTATAGGAAGTCTTATTACGAGACAGGTGTTCAATCGCACCCCAAGATAGGAACCTCTTTTGTGCGTGGGTGTTGCGTTTGTAGTTGGGTTCTATGGCACTACTGACTCTATGAATAAATTGGTTGTAGATGTTTCCTAACAAGTCATTTCGGGCATTGTCATCAAACCAAATATCAGCATCTCTAACGAACTTCTCGTTAGCAGTTATGTTCAACGCATAGAGGCAATATGAGACACCTGTATCTCGTAAGGTCTTACGAAAGTCTCTGGTAATGTATTCAATCTTCTGTCTTTCTATCGCATCAGTGCGAGTGTCAGTCCAAAAGTGATATGGTAGTTCATTCAGTTTCATTAGAGTGTAGTTATCCATTTACCCACTCCGAAGAGTAAGGTGAGTATTAGTTTGTAAGGTCAGCAGAAGACACAAGTGACCTAACCGTTTGGTCTGGTCTGGGACTTCTCATAAAAGTATTTATACTTGGAGACATCTCAAGACATACTTTTTTTCTAAAAATAACGGAAAGAATTACTTCCCAAAGAACACAGGTATTATCTCATCTGGGGCAAAGGGTGTCGGTATCCTATTATTAGAGGCATCTAATATGATACCCTTTGAGAATGAAAAATCTGCGTCCAATCAACGAAGTCTCATCATATGAGAAACTCTATACCCACAAGTTCTATGTTGAGAATGGTGTGGAGTTGGAATTCTCCAAACCAGTGAAAAAGGGTTCCGTCCAAAAGGACTTACCAGAGACAGGTAGAGACAGCACCTACGGTGTGCGAGTGGGTGCGTCTGGAGCACTACCGAAAGGCATTCAGTATTACAGGATGTGGTTCCTGTATCTTAAACTGGCATTGGAGTGCGAAGATAAGCAGATTGAGGTTGTGGTAAAACCCAATACCTACTCACGCAGGGAGGGTGGACGAACTACCCTCCACATTCCCCGACAAACCAAACTAATATCTGTAAATAAGCAGTTCTATGCGGAATGGGATTTAGGTGATGTGTTGACCCAGACCTTTGACCTTTGGTGGAAGAATCACAGACATTTGTTTGAAGCATCATTACCCGAACAGATTACCTCAAAGTCTATAAAGACTGATGATGACCATATCTACTTGAAACTGGATAAACGGTTCAACTGGGATGACCTACACACTTACCTCAACCGTGAGGTTCGTAAGCACCTCAATCAACCTCATAAGTATGAGGTGAAGGGAAAGGGTCGTTATACCCAACTACTGAACCGATATAACGCAGTTGTGTGTTCTATGAGGGGTATGACTGCGAAAGACATATTCCTTGACCCCGCAGGATACATTCGGGCACCAGACGAGAAGGGAGACCGTGTTGATGGGGGTGGTTCTCTCTCATATGGTAGAACCAAAGCAAAATACAGTAGTGCGTTACGCAGACAATACACTGGTGGCATTCATCACCTACTGGAAGTCTGTGAAGGTAGTTTTGGTTCTGGGTTCCACGCAAATATAACTGATTAGATAATCTATCTTTTATAATCAGTCTATCTAAATCATTGATTTACTTATTCTTTTTTTAAGTAACCACTTGACCACACGAAATACTTGTTATACTATACTATCAAACAATTGTTTTATAACGAGTTTAGACATGGCACTTCAAAAACAGAGCAAGGTTCTCACTCCCGCACAAGAGAAAGCAGTTCTTCACCACATCAGTGAAAAACGCAATCCAGTTAGAGACACCGTAATCTTTCTCTTGTCGGTCAAAGCAGGAATGAGAGCAAAGGAAATCAGTTCCCTCACTTGGGAAATGGTGGTGGATGCGAATGGTGAGGTAAGTGAATTCATAAACCTCACTAACAACGCATCAAAGGGCAGAAAAGGTGGTCGTGTAATCCCTATTAATCAGTTGTTGAAGTCAGCACTGGTTCTACTCCTCGGGCACTCGCAATCCCGCAGTTCGTTCAACTATGAGGACGCAGTTGTAAGAACTGAACGGTCAGCATCAACTTCAGCACAAGTGATAGTGAATACCTTCTCACGGTGGTATGCGGAGTTAGGTTTTGTAGGGTGTTCTTCTCACTCTGGCAGACGAACCTTCATTACCAATACAGCAAGGAAAATCAGTTCGGTTGGTGGCAGTCTCCGTGATATTCAATACCTCGCAGGGCATTCTTCTTTACAGACCACACAGAGATATATTGAGGGTGATTCTGAGGCAAAGGTAAAGGTGGTTGGACTAATCTAACCTTCTCTGTCCATCCCTTCCCTCACAGGAGTGAAGTTACGCAGGGCACTATCAATCATTACCTCATCGTCTATGTGACGATAATGGGTCTCAATATGCGAGACACTTGTTCCTGCGACAGAAGCAACATCAGCAATGGGCACACCACTTTTCATTCGCATCGTTATCCCAAAGTGACGGAGTGAGTAGTAAGATAGTTTCCTCTCACTGTGGTCTTCAATTCCAATACCATTCATCACCGTATTCCAGTGTTTATAGAGTTCTCTGGTTCCAAGTTGATTTGTTCCCGTCTTGTTGGTGAAGAGAAGGTCTGTAGGTTCCGTGAAAGGAGAATAGGTCTTCAATCGTTTGATGTAGTCACCACCACGAACCCAGATAGTTCGTGGTCTGCGAACCTTTGATGTTTCCTTGCGAACACGAAGATTGACCACACAAACCTTTTTGCCGGTCTCATCTGTACGGTCTTCGTATCCAAACACATCTCCCCAACGCAGTTGTCGCAACTCACCCGTTCGCATCAAGGTGTTGGACAGGGTAAGTATGTAATCCCTTACCTTCTGTCGTTCAGTTCTCTCTTCATCGTCTGGGCAGTGTTTCTTACTGGTGTAGGTTCGCAGGAACTTTACCAATTTCTCGTATTCCGCAACTGTAAAGGTGTCTCTCCTACCCACATCAGCACGAGAGATGCGTATTTTTTCAAAGTACATTTTAGGAAAGTGAGATAATTTGTTGCGGTGTGCGAAGTCAAAGATTTTACCGATGGTCGCAGTCTCATTACGGATTGTAACTTGCGTGATAGAAGGGTTGTCCTTTCGTCTCATCATCGTCCACTCGTGGAAACTATTTTCATCCAGTTCAGCAATCTTTATTGAACGAGGTTTAGTGCGAAGTAAAGCACGACACTGTGACTGAATAGTGGTCAAACGACCTTCGGTGATGAGACCCCTTTTGACTCTCTCCTCTTCGTGTTCAAGGAACATATCTATCAACTCACCCAGTGTTATACCGAAGAGTTTTTTTCCTTGTGCGACCTCTCCCAATACCTTGAAGATGAGTTCCTCACCTCTCAACTTGGCAGTTTGATAGTCAGTGGTCTTTAGGGATTTACGAACATACTTCCTCTCACTGGGAACCCAGATGCGGCACTGATACACGGTACTGGAACGGGACATCCTATAGATTTCTCCCTTTCCCCCAAGCAACCATTCATCATCAGTCTTTTTGTTCGTAGTCACAGTCGTTTCCTATGACACTCAATAGTGTCTCTGGTGTGAAACATTCTGTGAATACTGTAAAGCAGAAACCCTTGAATAACAAGGGTTTAGGGAAAGTGCGAAACAAGTGTGAAACTCGTAACCTATTGATATTATTACGAAATCTGTCTAACTCTTATTCCCACTCAATAGTAGCTGGCGGCTTACTGGATACATCGTAAGTCACCCGAGAAACCTCGGTGATCTCATTAATAATACGATTGGATACTTTCTCTAGCAGCTCATAAGGAAGGTGTGCCCAGCGAGCCGTCATAAAGTCGATGGTCTCCACTGCACGCAGGGCAATCACCCATTCATAGCGGCGCGCATCACCCACTACACCCACAGACTTAATGGGCAGAAATACGGCAAAGGCCTGACTGGTTTTATGGTACCAACCGGAGTTGTGTAGCTCTTCGATAAAGATGGCATCAGCTTCGCGGAGAATATCGGCATAGTCTTTTTTTACTTCGCCGAGAATACGCACGCCTAGGCCGGGGCCCGGGAATGGATGACGGTAAACCATATCGTAGGGCAGGCCCAGCTCGACACCGATCTTGCGCACTTCATCTTTAAACAGTTCGCGCAATGGCTCAACTAACTCAAGCGCCATATCATCTGGTAAGCCACCCACATTGTGGTGAGACTTAATCACATGGGCTTTACCAGTTTTGGAGGCGGCAGATTCAATCACATCGGGATAGATGGTGCCCTGGGCCAGGAAGTTAACATTGTCAATTTTATTGGATTCTTCGTCGAAGATTTCAATAAAGGTATTGCCAATCACTTTGCGCTTGGCCTCTGGGTCGCTAACGCCGACCAAGCCATCTAGGAATTTGTCTTGGGCATTGGCGCGAATCACTTTTACGCCCATATTTTTGGCGAACATCTCCATCACCATATCGCCTTCATTTTTACGCAGCAGACCATTGTCCACAAACACACAGGTCAGCTGGTCACCAATTGCCTTGTGCAATAGTGCAGCAACCACGGAGGAATCAACACCCCCGGATAAACCCAACAGCACATGGCTGTCGCCAACCTGCTCCTGCACTCGGGCTATCTGGTCTTCAATAATCGCCGCGGCGGTCCACAGAGCATCGCAGCCACAGATTTGCAGGGCAAAATGCTCGAACATACGCTGCCCTTGCAATGTATGGGTCACCTCAGGGTGGAACTGAATGCCGTATAATTTCTTTTCTTCATTGACCATACCTGCAATGGGGCAAGATGGGGTCGAGGCCAGTAGACTAAAGCCCTCGGGCATTGCCACTACCTTGTCGCCATGGCTCATCCATACATCAAGCAGAGATTCGCCGTCGTGGCCCACATGGTCTTTAATATCTTGCAGAAGAGTCGACTCTCCCTCTACCTTAATCTGAGCGTAACCAAACTCACGCACATCTGAGGTATCAACACTACCCCCCAGCTGGCCAGCCATGGTCTGCATGCCATAGCAAATACCCAGCACTGGCAAACCCATGGTAAATACGCAGTCTGGTGCGCGCGGTGCATGGGCACCGCCAGTCACCGACTCGGGGCCACCGGAGAGAATAATACCCTTGGGGTCAAATTCGCGGATTTCTTGTTCGCTGATATCCCAGGCGCGAATCTCGGAGAACACGCCAATCTCGCGCACCCGACGGGCAATCAACTGGGTGTACTGGGACCCAAAATCGAGAATAAGAATTTTTTGCGAATGTAGATCTGACATTTATTAACCCTAAAAAAAGAAAGGCTGCGGTATTTATTAAACGCAGCCCTTTTTCATATACAGCAGCAGCTTATCGACCGCCGGCCGGATAATTTGGTGCTTCCTTGGTAATCTGCACATCGTGCACATGACTCTCGCTGGTACCAGCTGAGGTCACTCGTACAAACTCAGGCTCGGTACGCATCTGCTCCATGGTGCTGCAACCTGTGTAACCCATAGCTGAGCGCAGGCCGCCCATCATCTGATGGATAATGGCAGAGACTGGGCCTTTATAGGGTACTCTGCCCTCAATACCCTCAGGCACTAATTTCTCGGCACCATCATTGGCATCTTGAAAATAGCGATCACTGGAACCCTGATTGCGAGCCATAGCGCCCAATGAGCCCATACCTCGGTATGACTTGTAGGAACGACCCTGATAGATCTCAATCTCACCTGGCGCCTCTTCAGTACCAGCCAACATTGACCCCATCATCACTGCGCTGGCACCGGCGACAACGGCTTTGGACATATCTCCAGAGTAGCGAATACCACCATCGGCAATTACTGGTACCCCTGTGCCTTTTAGTGCAGCAACAGCATCGGCAATAGCAGTAATCTGCGGCACACCAATACCAGTGACAATTCTGGTGGTACAGATTGAGCCAGGCCCAATACCCACCTTTACGCCATCAGCACCAGCGTCGGCTAGGGCTTTGGCGCCAGCACCTGTGGCCACATTACCGCCAATTACCTGAACATCTGGAAACTGCTGTTTAATCCACTTAACCCGGTCTAAAACATTTTTGGAATGACCATGGGCGGTATCAACCACCAACACATCAACCCCGGCATTAACCAGAGCTGCAACCCGCTCATCTGTGCCCTCGCCCACACCAACAGAAGCACCAACCCGGAGTCGGCCCTGATCGTCTTTACAGGCATTGGGATGCTGCTCGGCTTTATCTATATCAGTCACAGTAATCAGCCCTCTAAGCTCAAAGGCATCATTTATGACCAATACTTTTTCAATTCTGTGTTCATGTAAAAGTGCGCGCACTTCGTCGGGCTCAGCACCCTCTTTGACCGTTACTAATTCTGCTTTAGGGGTCATCACCGAGGTGACTAGTGCATCCATGTCGGTAGCAAAGCGCACATCGCGGCGAGTGACTATACCTACCAGGTTGCCGTCTTCTAAAACAGGCAACCCAGAGATATTGTTGGCCACGGTCAGATCGTGAAGATCTTTAAGCGTGGCTGTAGATTCAATGGTATGGGGGTCTTTAACCACCCCAGATTCATATTTTTTGACCGCATGGACCTCTTTGGCCTGCTGTTCGATCGTCATACTCTTATGGATAATGCCGACACCGCCCTCGGCGGCAATGGCAATGGCCAGGCGCGCTTCGGTAACCGTATCCATAGCAGCGGATACCAGCGGAATATTCATAGTGATATCGCGGGTTAGCTGAGAATGGGTGGATACATCTTTGGCCGTGACGTCAGAGTACCCTGGTACTAACAGCACATCGTCAAAGGTTAGAGCTTCATGGGAAATGCGTAACATAGTGGACGCTTACCTCTGTGAGGTTTTAAAAAGTAAGCGCTGCATTATAAATCAGCGCCCATAATAAGGTAAACAACTATTTACCGGCTTTTATACGGGAAAACAGTGACTTAAGCCTGCTCTCGGATGATGCTATTTGGGGTGTGGTAGAGATACAGAGTTACTGCAATAACAAAGCTGATCGCCTCAGCAACGGAGATAGCGGCAACAAAACGGTAATCGGCTAACAGCATATAAAACAGAACCAGTAAACCCGCAGGCATAATTAAACTGCGGCAGCTGGCCACCAGTGCAGACTGAAAGGGCAGATGCACTGCAGTGAGGTAACCGGATATCAGCATAGTAAAACCGGCAAAAATAAACACCGGCCAAACATAGGCAACAAACTCTAGGGCTAAGACAAGGGTTTCGCTATCTCGCTCAATATCGATAAATAGTCCGATCAGTGATTCACTACCAGCGATCAATAGACTGATAATGCCTGCACTGACCCCCACAATCATAATGCCAGCGGTACGCAAAAATGCCCTGATTCTCTGGGGGTTTCGCGCCCCATAATTTTGCGAAATAATCACCTGAATAGAGTCTGAAATAGCAAAGTACGCCATAAACCCAATAAACAGCAGATAGTTGACCAAGGTAATGGCGGCCACACCTGTGACGCCCGCACGTTGAATAAGCATCCAATTAAAAATAAAACCAATCAGCGCGCCAGACACTTCATTAATAAACTCAGAGATACCGTTGTAGGCCGCCTGAAAGACCTCGCGCCAATTTTTTTGCCTCAGGCTAAAAAATATCTTTCGCTGTGGCTGAAAAAAGTAAGCCAGCATCACCGCAAGGGATATGACCTCTGAGAGCCCCGTAGCCAGCGCCGCGCCAGCAAGTCCCCAGCCGTAGATGGCAATAAACAGGTAATCCAGAGAAATATTGACCACTGCACCTATGGCAAGTCCCGTGGCCGCTAAGTTTGGGAAACCATCCAGGCGAATAAAGAAATATATTTGGATAACAATAAACTGGAAGAACAAAAAGGGGAAAATAATTCGATAATATTCGCTCATCACTGGAAAAAGTGTCTTATCGGCCCCCAGGGTAGCAAAGATTTCAGCCTCAAACATAAGCCCTAGGGCAATGACTATCAGGCCGTAGACAACCATAAACATCAGTGTTTTGCTGAAAATTGCCGATGCTGCGGCTGTATTCTTCTCGCCCAGATACTTGCCGCCGCGCACAGAGCCACCAATCGATATCATCATGCTGACACCGAACAAAAGCGTTGTGATGGGAATAATAAGATTAACTGCTGCCAGAGCAGTCACTCCCTCATAGTTACCTATAAACATGCCGTCCACCAATGAAGCGGATGTCATGGCAATCAACCCCAGCAGGGAGGGCATCATGTACTTAATAAAGGTGGGAACTATGGGCCCTTCAAGGGCATCATTATTTTTAGGTGCGTCGTTATTCATTGCGATATTTTAGCCTAGTTTGCTTGTTCAAGTACTATTGACTGTACTGGTACTATGCAAAAGCAACTCTGGATTAGAAACTTAATTGACAGGCAACATTTAACGAAATAGTGCTTTAGCAAGCTTCCCGGCATGTCGAATGACATGGGTAAGAATAAGGAGTATATTTAGACTAAAAAGAATCTAGTCCCTAATAAACCCGCAATCCATCGAGGAGATTTCT